>JADMIO011472214.1_pt1 | contig 52499 bp, 47 predicted proteins | sample 8958161 | NCBI WGS metagenome assembly JADMIO01 (sample SAMN16585339, study PRJNA669376) | soil metagenome | isolation source: Crop rotation soil | place: USA: Cullars Rotation, Alabama | collected 2011
CCGCGACTTCAAGTCACGTGAATTCCAAGCTTCGGATCCCACTGTGCTGGAAAGGAAGGCCAGCGCCGCGGCGGCGCGCTCGGCCGCGCGCTCGGCGTGGTGGCGCGCGCGGTCGCGGTCCCCGGCGGCGCGGAAGTGCGGGGCCAGCGCCTCGGGATCGCCGCCCGCGGCCTCGAGCGCCGCGGCGAGGGCCGCGTGCCGCGCCGGCAGGGTCGCGGGATCGAGGGCGCGGGTCACGGCCTCGCGGATGCGGTCGTGGTAGGTCTCGAGCTCCTCCAGCCCCTCCGCCACGCGCAGGCGCACGAGGCTCGCGGCGCGCAGCAGCGACAGCGCCGTGTGGCCGGCGTTGCCGTCGAGCCCGGCGACCTCCTGGGCGACCCGCGTGGCGATGGGCTGGCCCGCGAGCGCCGTGACCTCCAGCAGGCGCCGCGCGGCCTCGGGCAGCTCGCCCAGGCGCGCGGCCACCACGTCCCCGAGCGAGAGCGCCTCGACGCGCCCGTCCAGCAGCGCCCGCGTGAGCTCCTGCACGAAGAAGGGGCTGCCGCCGGACTCGCGGGCGATGGCGGCCGCGGCGTCGCCCGTATCAATCAGGGCGCCGTTCACGGCGTCGCGCGGGAGGAGCACGGTGGCCGCCTCGGCCATGGCGTGGGCGGGTGCCGCGTCCGGGCCTGCGACGTCGCTCGCCGTGCCGGGAGCCGCTACCGCGTCCGCGTCCGGCGGGGCAGGGGCGGCGTCCGCGCCCGCCTCGTTTGCCGCAGGAGGACCGCCCGCGCGCAGCAGCGCCGCGGCCAGCTCCTCGGCCTCCGCCGGCTCCAGCGGCCCCACCTCCACCTCGCGCACCGTGTCGCCGTCGGGCCGCGGCAGCCGCGGCAGCAGGTCGCCGGTGCGCGCGTCCTCGCTGCGGTAGCAGGCCAGCAGCAGCATGGCCGGCGCGTCCGGCGGCTTCAGCAGCTCCGCCAGCAAGGCCGCGCTGTCCCGGTCGCCCCACTGCAGATCGTCCAACAGCAGCACGAGCGGCGCCCGGTCCCCGAGGCGCGCCAGCAGCTCCCGGAGCGCCGAGAACCCCCGGCGCCGCAGCTCGTGCGGGTCGCCGAGGTCCCGTCCCCGGGAGCCGGCGCCGCTGCCTTCCTTGCGCCCGGAGGGCGAGGCGTCCCGCCGATAGGCGGGGCGGCCGCTGCGCAGCGCCTGATCGATGCGCTGCACGCGCAGGAGCACGGGGAACAGCCGCCCCAGCGCCCCGGCGTCCCGCGGCAGCAGGCCCGCCACGTCGTCGTCGAGGCGCAGCAGGTGCCGGCCGAGGGCGTCGATGAGGCTGTCCACGGCCTTGTAGGGCACGGCCTCGCGCTCGTAGCAGCGGCCCTCGAGCGTCACGAGGCCCGGCTCCGCCGCGGCCAGCTCGTCGAGGAACCGGCGCGCCAGGCCGCTCTTGCCCATGCCCGAGGTGCCGTGGAGGTGCACGACCACGGCGCGGCCGCGGCGGCTCTCGCGGTACGCCTCCCGCAAGGCGGCGAGGTGCGCGGCCCGGCCCACGAAGGGCGCGGTCCGCTCCAGGCCCCCGCTCCGCGCCGCCGGCTCGTCGCCGAGGGCCCGCAGGATGGCGTCGCCGCCGGGCCGCGCCGCGGGCTCGCGCAGGAGGAGCGCCGCGCACAGCGCGCACAGGTCCGGCGGCGCCCCCGGCGCGCGCACCGCCGGATCCGGGCCGTCGCGCTCGCCCTTCTCGCGCGCCACGGACAGCAGCGTGCCCGAGAAGGGCAGCTCGCCCGTCAGCGCCTCGTACATCAGGCAGCCGACGGCGTACCAGTCCGTGGCCTCCGTGGCCGGCTCGTCGCGGAGCTGCTCCGGCGCCATGTACGCCGGCGTGCCCACGGCGTGCTGCACGCTCTGGTCCCGGGCGGCCACGTGCCCCAGCATCCCGAAGTCGAGGATCACGACGCGCCCAGCCGGCGTCACGATGACGTTCTGCGGCTTGAGGTCGCGGTGCAGGCGGCCGGCGCTGTGCAGCGCCTGGACGCCGTGGACGAGCTGCGTCAGGGCGGTCCGCAAGCGCCCTGGCCCCGCCGGGCCCGCGGCGCGGACCCAGGCCAGCAGGTCCGCGCCCTCCACGAGGTCCATGGTCAGGTACCAGCGGCCGTCGACGCAGAACAGCTCGTGGAGGCTCACCAGGTTGTCGTGGGTCACGTCGCGGAGCCCGCGGAACTCCTCCTTGAAGCGGTAGAGCGCCGAGGCGTCCAGGCTCACGAGCTCCTTGAGCGCCACGCGGGCGCCACGGACCCGATCGTAGGCCTCGTAGACCACGCCGAAGCCGCCGCTGCCCAGGCAGCGCCCGAGCTCGAAGCGCTGCGCGATGGAGTCGCTGCCGGGCCCTGTGCTCACGGGGCTCACAGCGGCAGCATCCAGGCCGCGAGGCGCGCCGGGTCGCGCACGCCCGCGCCGCTCATCCAGCGGTCCGCCGCCTCGACGGCCTCCTGGCCCGGGGCGCCGCCCGTGAGCTCGCCGTGGCGCCGGCGGGCCACGGCCTCGTACAGGGCCATGCCGTGGCGCTGGTACGCCTGCACCGCGCCGCCGAGGAGGCTCGCGGCGGCGGGGCGGTGGCCCTGGCGCAGCTCCAGCGCGGCGCGCAGGCCGAGCACGTGACCGCGCACCCAGTCGAGGTCCTCGTCGTCGAGGCGCGCGATGTCGGCCTCGGCCTCGCGCAGCGCGGCGCGGTCGCCGCGGCCGCCGCTCGCGGCCTGCAGCGCCGCCCGCGCCCGCACGTGCACGAGCTGCAGCCGCAGGTTCTGGGACCGGAGCTGCAGCGAGCGCTCGATGTTCGGCCGCTGCGCCGCCAGCAGCGCGAGGGCGCCGGGGCCGTCGCCTTCATAGATGGACGCCTGGGCCTGCGACACGAGCGCCAGCAGGTGCTGCGTGTGCCAGGCGCCCCGCGGCCAGCGGTCGATGGCCTCCTGCGCCTCGCGGCGCGCGTCGCCGGGCTGGTCCGCGCACAGGTGCAGGAGCGGCAAGGCCGAGCTGCGCACGTTCGTCAGCGTGTACAGGTCGCCGTGCTCCTCGGCCTCGCGGGCGCACAGGGGCGCCTGGCGTCCCAGCTCGTCCAGGTCGCCGAGGTGCCACAGCGACGGCAGCCACCAGAAGGTCTGGAGCGTGCCGACCTCCCAGGCGATGTCCGTGCACTCGCCGCGGAACAGGGTCACCGCGTACTCGCAGAGCTGCGTCGCCTCGCGGAAGCGGCCCTCGCAGTTGGCCGCCACGGCGGCGGCGGCGGCGGCCCAGCCGAGGGCGTGGGAGTGGGCGATGCGCTGGGCCAGCTCCTCGGCCATCTGCAGCAGCATGGGCTGGCGCTGGCGCGCGTCGCCGCCCTCCAGCGAGCACAGGATCGCCTCCCAGGCCAGGGCGCGGGCGATGCGGTAGGGCTCGCCGGCGCGCAGCGCGAGGAGCAGGTGCTGGGCCTGGAAGTCCGCGGCGCGCACGAGGTCCACGCCGCCGAAGCCGTTGCCGGCGCTCCAGCAGACGTCGATGCGGTCGAGCTCCGCCGGCGGGACCTCCTCCGCCGGGCGCTCCCGGAACTGGATGCCGCGGAGGCCGCGCAGGCGGAGCTGCAGCCGGTGCCAGCGCAGCGAGGCGAGGGCCTTCTGGGGGTCCTCGGGCAGCTTGAGCCCGACGGCGCCCAATACGCCGCGGAGGGCCGCGACGCCCTCGTCGATGTAGCCGCCGCGGAGGAACTGCTGGGCCGCGCGCCGCCGCAGCACGAGGGTCTCGGCCGGGGTCGCGCCGGCCAGGGCCTCGAGGTACGTCCGGGCCGCCTCGCCGCCGCGGCCGGCGTTGGCCAGCGCGTCGCCGAGGTGCACCTGCAGGGCGTGGCGCCGCGACGGCGGCGCGAGATCGAGCGCGGCGCGGTACAGCGCCGCGGCCCGATCGAAGGCCAGGGCGTCGTCGGCGCGGGCGGCGGCGCGCTCGGCGTAGCGCAGGGCGCGCTCGGTCTCGCCGGCGGCGCGCAGGTGCAGGAGCAGCGCCTCGGGATCGGGGTCGGGCCCGGCCTCGAGCGCCACGGCGAGGCGCGCGTGGTGCAGGCGCAGGCGCTCCGGCGCCATGACCATGACCGTGGCCTGGCTCAGGCGGTCGTGGGCGCTCTCGAGGAGGAGGTCCGTGCCGGCGCCGCGGGTGCGCACGAGGTTGCAGCCGCGCAGGAGCGCCGCGGCCTGCAGGGCCTCGTCGCCGAGGGAGGCGGCCTGGCGCGCCACGGGCAGGGGCAGGGGGCGGCCGGCCACGGCGACGACCTCCCAGAGCGCCCTGGCGCCCTCCGGCAGGTCCCGGGAGCGCTCCTCCAGCAGCTCCTGCAGCGATGGGGCGGCGCCGCCGGCGGCGCCAGCCCCGCGTGCCGCCCTGGCGTAGCGCACGAGCTCGTGCACGAAGAGCGGGCTGCCGCCGGCCTCCCGGGCGATGGGCTCGGCGACGGCGCTGTCCCCGTCGGGACCGAGGAGCTCGCGGGCCAGCGTCAGCGCCTCGGCGGGCTGAAGCGGGCCCACGTCCACGTCGCTCGCGTCGAGGGCCGCGCAGCCGCGGCGCAGCGCCGACACCAGCACGCCGCCGCCGGGCTCGTCGTCGCGGCAGGCGGCCAGCAGCAGCAGCGCCGGCGCGTCCGGCGCCGTGAGCACGTCCTGGAGGAGCGCCGCGCTGTCCGCGTCGCCCCACTGCAGATCGTCCAGCGAGACCACGAGCGGCCCCTGGTCCGCCATGCGCCCGAGGAGCTCGCGCAGCGCCCCGAAGGCGCGGCGCCGCAGCTCCTGCGGATCGGGGACATCGCTGCGCCCCGGCGCCCGGGCCACGGCCTCGGCGCGGCGCAGCACCGGGAAGAGGCGCGACAGGGCGTGCACGTCCCGCGGCAGGAGCGCCACCGCCTCCTCGACGGGCAGGAGCCGCAGGTAGCGGCTCAGCGCGTCCACCAGGCTGTCGAGGGCCTTGTAGGGCACGGACTCGCGCTCGTAGCAGCGGCCCTCCAGCACGACGACGCGGGCGCGGGCGCGGAGCTCGTGGAGGAAGTGGCGCAGGAGCGCGCTCTTGCCCATGCCCGAGGGACCGTGGACGTAGACGATGACGGGCCGATCGTCGCCGCCGTGGCGGCTGCGGCGGAAGGCGTCCTCCAGGGCCGCCAGGTGCGCCTCGCGCCCGACGAGGATCGGCTCGCCCTCGGCCAGGGGGATGGCGCCGCTGGGCGTGGCCGGCGAGGGCGCGGCGCCCACGCGGCTGGCGATGTCGCGGGCGTCGGGGCGCGCCGTGGGCTCGCGGCGCAAGAGGTCCATGGCGAGCTGGCAGAGGTCGCCGGGCAGCTCCGGCGCGAACAGGCGCGGGTCCGGCGGATCGAGCTCCTGCTTGCGGGCGAGGATCTCCAGGGGCCTCCCCTGGAAGGGCAGGGCGCCGGTCATGGCCTCGTAGAGCATGACGCCGACGGCGTACCAGTCGGAGGCCCAGGAGGCCGGGCGGCCGGCGGCCTGCTCCGGCGCCATGTAGCCCGGCGTGCCGACGACGGCGCCGAGGTCCACGCTGCGCTGCGTGCCGGCCACCGTGTCCGTGACCAGGCCGAAGTCGAGGACGACGACGCGGCCCTCCTCCGTGACGAGGACGTTGGAGGGCTTGAGGTCGCGGTGCAGGTTGCCGGAGTCGTGGATGGCGGCGACGCCGAGGACGAGCTGGCGGAGCGCGTTGCGCAGGCGCGCCTCGTCGAAGGCGCTCGAGGCCGGCGGCGTGATGCGCGAGTGGCGGTCCAGGGACACGCGCAGGCCCGGGGCGCTGAGCGTGTCGGCCTCGGCGGTCTGCGGGGCCAGGAGGCGCACGTGCTGGAGGAAGCTCTCGCCGCGCACCAGGTCCATGGTGAAGTACCACTGGCCGCCGTCGGTGAACAGCTCGTGGAGGCCGACCAGGTTCGGGTGCCCGACGTCGGCCAGCGCGCGGAACTCCTGCTTGAAGCGGTAGAGGGAGCTCGCCTCCAGGAGCAGCAGGTGCTTGAGGGCGACGAGCTGGCTGCGGGCGCTGTCCCAGGCCTCGTAGACGACGCCGAAGGCGCCGCTGCCGAGGCGGCGCTTCAGGACGAAACGGCCGAGGCGGCCAGCTTCCATTGGCCCGCCTGCATCCACCCTAGAAGGACATCTCCGCGGTGACGCGCAGGACGACGCCGGCGAGCTCGCCGCGCAGGCGGCAGCCGCCCTCGTAGGCGACGCGGGGCAGGCCGAGGCCGCTCTTGCCGGGCTCCCGCGGCGCCGTGGCGACCTCGATGAGCTTGGCCTGGTAGGCCTCCTCCGCCGACGGGAAGCCCTCGATCCAGCTGAGCGTGTCGAAGACCGGCGCCGCGGCCTCGGGCGTGGACACGGGGTTCTCCACCGAGATGTAGCCGCGGTGGAGGTCGCCCCAGACGCGCAGGCGGAACACGCCCTCGGAGCCCTGCCAGTGGCCGTGCTTGATGGCGTTCTCCAGCAGCTCGCCGGTCACCATGGCCAGCGCGTCGCGCCCCGCCACGTCCTGGAACACCGTCGAGAGGCAGTTCTGCACGGAGGTCCGCAGCATCTCGATGTCCGACCAGCGCGTGCGCACCGGCAGGTCGATGGAGAACTGGAACTCGCTGTCGGCGGCCATGGCTAGCTCGCCCGCAGCTCGAGGAGATCGTCCCCGCGCGTGAAGACCCGCAGGGCCTCGAAGCTGAGCTTCTGCCACTTGAGGTCCGCGTTGTAGGCGATGACCAGTCGCACGCCGCCGGCGCGGGCGTCCTGGATGAGCTGGATCACCGACGTGATCGTCGAGGAGTTGAAGTGGTCGAGGCCCTGGAAGTGCATCTCGATGGGCACGCCGAGGCCCTTGGCCTCCGAGAGGGCGCGGGTGAAGAAGGGGCCGAGGATGGTGGCCGGGTGGCGCTCGTTGCTCTTGCCGTGCCAGATGAGCTGGAGCGGCGCGCCGCCGGGCGCCTCCGGCACCTCGATGAACAGGTCGCCTGCGCGTAGGTGTTCCATGCGTTTGCTCATTCTAGCGGGGACGGTAGTAAGAAAGTAAGCAAACCCGACTGCTTACTTTCTTACTACCGTCCCCCCTCGGGGCCGCCGCGGTCGTAGATCTCGCCGCGGAGGCGGGGGATCTCCCGCTCCAGGATCTCCTCGATGGCGCGGAGCTGGCGGCGGGGCACCCGGGGCAGGCGCTCGCCCCCGAGGGTCTCGAGCGCCTTGCGCAGCGGGCCGTGGAGCCTGGCCCACAGCGCCCGCAGGTCCCCGGCGTCAGCGACGGCGAGGGCCGGCCGGTGCAGGCGCTCGAAGACCGGCGTGAGGTCGGCGAGGAGCTCCGCCGCCCGCTTGCGCGCCAGCGACTCGCCGAAGGCCCACAGCGCGATGGTCAGGAGCAGCCCCACCGTCGCCGGCGCGACGATCAAGGGCCACTGCACGGCCCAGCCCAGGCTCTGCTGGCCGAAGACGAGCAGGGCGGTCGTCACGGCGCCGGCGAGGCCCGCCGCCAGGCCCCGCAGGCGCCAGCGCCAGCGCCGCCCGCCAGTCTCGGCGCGCACGGCGCCGGCCACCTGGGCGTACAGCAGCACGTCGCGGGCGTCGTCGTGGAGGCGCGTGATGACGTTGTCGAGGCGCCGCTCCGGCGCGCGGCGCACCTCGGCGAGGATCTCCTCCCGGCCGCTGTCGAAGTCGCTGACGGGCAGGCCCTCGCCGCCGCCGCGGCCCGGGGCGGGCACGTAGCAGGTGTAGATGCGCGGCAGGTCCTTGCGCGGGATGACCTTGGCCAGGTTCCAGCACAGGGCCCCGTAGGCCCGGGCGAAGTCCTGGACGCTGCGGAACTCGTCGGCCTTGTTGAGGACGATGAGGAGCTTGTGCTCGAGGTGCGCCAGCGACTGCGTCAGCGCCCGCAGCGTCTCGCCGGTGGTGCCGGGCTTCTGGGGATCGAAGAGGAGCAGCACCACGTCGGCCCGCTCCGCCAGCCAGCGCAAGACGCCGAGGAAGTCGTAGCCGCGACTGCCTACGTTGCGCCCGTAGGGCGAGGCGTCCCGCCGATCGGCGGGGCCGCCCGCGGGCTTGCCGTCGGCCGAGTCCTCCGCGGCCGCCTCCGCCGCGTCGGCCGCATCGATCATACCCGGCGTGTCGACGAGCCACAGGCGCTGCAGCAGCGGACAGCCGGCGCGGAGCTTCAGCTTCAGGTGCGCCTGCAGCACCGGCCCGAAGCGGCGCAGGTCGCCGAGGCCCAGCTCCGGCGTGCCCAGGGCCGCGTGGCCGTCGCGGTCCTCATCGCTGTCGCCGGCGGCGAGGATCGTGAAGCCGTCGTCCGTGGGCGCCACGCCCGTCTGCTGCACGTCGCGGCCGAGCAGGTAGTTGATGAACGTCGACTTCCCCGCCGAGTGGCTGCCGAGGACCAGCACCATGGGGTGGGACTGGCGCTCACCGCCGGGGACGGGCAGCCGGTACAGGAGCCGCTCCGCCAGCGGATCGAGGGACTCGTAGGCCCGCCGGGCGCGGTCCTGGACCTCGACGAGGAGGTCCTCCGGCCGGGGACCGTCCGCGCCCTTGTCCGGGGCGCCTTCCGCCTTCGCTGACACGCCTCCCACAGATAGCACATCGAGGCGGCGGGCGATATGGCGGCTGCCTTCCTTGCGCCCGAAGGGCGAGGCGCCCCGGCCGCTCCGCGGACCGGGGGCCCTGGGGCGCCGGGAGGCGGGGGGCTACTCCTGGCCCTTGCGGTAGTCGTCGGCGAGGCGGCGCAGCCAGGCGGCGCCGTCGGAGCGCTCCGCGGCGCGGCGGTACAGGCCGACGTAGGCCCGCAGGTCGCCGTCGACAGACGCCAGCAGGTCCTCCTGCAGCCGGCGCCGCGGCTCCTTCTTCTTGGGCTTCTGCTCGCCGGTGGTGCCGAGGTGGTAGACGCCGAAGGACAGGAGCACGGCGTTGTTGATGGGGCCGCGGGCCAGGCGCTCGTAGCGGGGCGGCGGGAACTTGCCCTTGTAGTCCTCCTGGATCTCGCGGAACGCCTCGTCGCGGCGGCGCAGGGTCTCGGCCTCGGGCCAGCGCTCCTTCGCCGCCTGGTCGTAGAGGGCCTGGAGCCGCTGGAACACGCCCTTGAGCCAGGCCGCGAACGCCTGGCCCCGGCGCTCCTCCTCGGCGGGGTCCTCCTGGCGCTTGGGCTCCACGGTGGGGATCTTCTGGCCGCGGCTCTTGAAGAAGAGGATCGCGCCGCGGTTGCCGACCATGGTGGCGTAGCTCTCGTTGAGGTCCGAGGCGGAGCCGAGCCAGGCCGTCGTGTGCGCCATCTCGTGCAGCACGGTCTCGACGGTGCGCAGGTCGCCGCGGGGGCCCTTCTCATCGATCATGGCGGCGTAGATGGGCGACAGGATGTAGCCCAGGGCCGAGTAGCCGCCGACGGGCCGGATGTACGTGTCGTAGCCGGCGGCCTGCTGGCGCGCGGCCTCCTCGCGGGCGGCCTTGAGCGTGAAGAAGCCCAGGTACGGCACGCGCCCGACGAGGGGGAAGCGCCACTGGCGCGCCTGGAGCCGCGTGCGGTACGCCGCCGTCAGGTTGTAGGCGACGGGGCCGTGCGTGTCGAGGAAGCGGGTGAACTCGGCGCCGCCGCGGAGGCCGAGGACCTCGATGCCGAAGCGCCGCGCCGCCATGGCGAGCTCCAGGCGCTCGCGCAAAAACGGCGGCGTCGCCGGATCCTCGATGACGTCGGAGACCTTGCGCCGCTCGCGCAGGAGCGTCAGCTGGTCCGCGGCCTGGCGCCCGATGTAGCGCAGCGTGAAGCAGCCCGGCTGGAGGATCAGCAGCGCGACCAGAAGGACGAGGAGGGGACGGAGCATGCGGCGCAACGCTCCGAGCATAGCCGATCCCGCCTTGCGCAACGCCAGGGGACGGATCTGTCAGAGGGGCTCGTGGCTCACTTGTCAGAGCCGTCCCTGCGCTTGGGCTTCTCCGTCTGTTCGGGGAGCGAGAAGCTCAGGCTGGCCCAGTAGCTGCGCCAGTCCACGCCCTCCTCCTTGCTCGCCTCCATGTGCACCAGGCTCAGCAGCCAGTCGCCGGAGCGGCCGAGGGCGAAGCTGGCCTTGCCGCTCGAGTCGGTGCGCACGGTCTTGCCGGAGAGCAGGCCGCGGTAGCGGTTCGCGCAGCCGAGCGCCCGGCCGGGCAGGGGCTTGCCGCGGAACAGCACCTGCACCGTCAGCGTCCCCGGCGCCCCGTAGGGGTGCTGCAGGGGCACGATCTCGAGGTCCTGGCCGAGCGGCTTGAGCGCCCCCTTGTCGAGCCTGTCGCCCACCTGCAGGATGGCCTTCAGGTAGCGCGAGTAGCGCTCACGCCCCGGCGCGTCCTCGGCGCCCTTCTGCGCGCGGTGGGCCAGCACGTCGAAGAGGCGCTCCGAGAACAGGTAGGACTCGAACTTGCCCGCCGGCAGCTCGATGTCCACGGGCGCCGTGTCGAGCTGCACCACCGACGTGCCCGCCGGCACCTTCCCCTCGTCGAGGACGAGGATCGGCTCCTGGTCCTCGCGCAGCGCCGGCAGGAGGTCGCGCCTGTTGCTCGGGCCGTGCAGGGCCAGGCGCGCGACGGCGCCGCGGCGCCGCAGGGGCAGGAGCTCCGCCTCCCGGAGCCCCTCGCCGGTGACGAGGTAGAGCTTGATCTTGCCGGGGGCGGCCAGGTGGAAGGGCTCGGCCTCGATCCACTTGTCGTGGGCCGCGGCCGGCCCCCAGGACAGGAGGACCAGGGGGAGCGCGAGGAGCAGGGGACGAGCCATGGGGCGCACTATTACACCACCTGCGCGCCGGGGGCCACGGTGGCCTGCGCCGGTGTTACACTCTTTGGGCCGTGGACCTCCGCTTCTGGCGCCAGCTCATCGATCACGTGGCCTACCCGATCTTCGTCAAGGATCGGGACTTCCGCTTCGTGTTCGTCAACCGGGCGCTGTGCGACATGCTCGGCGTGCCCCGGGAGGAGCTCACCGGCAAGACCGACTACGACTTCTTCCCGAAGGAGCAGGCGGACTTCTTCCGGCAGAAGGACAGCGAGATGTTCCAGCGCGACGCCTCGATCTCCATCGAGGAGGAGCCGCTGACCGACGCCCGCGGCGAGCGCCACGTGCTGTCCACCATCAAGGCCCCGCTGCACGACGAGGACGGGACCATCACCCACCTCGTCGGCATCATCCACGACATCACGCCCCTCAAGCAGGTCGAGGAGGAGCTGCGCCGCACCAACCTCGATCTGAGCGCGGCCCAGTCCCAGCTCCGGGACCGCGCCGGCAACCTCGAGGCGCTCCTGCACGAGAAGACCGCGGAGCTGCAGCGGCGCCACGACCAGCTCGAGGCGATCCTCGGCAGCCTCGGCGAGGGCGTCCTCGTCATCGACGACGGCGGACAGCTGCGGCGGCAGAACGCGGCGGCGCGCACGCTGACGGGCGTGGCGGACGAGGAGCTTCCGCAGCTGGCGGTGGAGGGCTGGGCCGAGCAGCTGGCCCTGCGCTGGCCGGACGGCCGGGCCGTCGCGCCGGAGGAGCTGCCGCTGCGGCGCGCCATCCTGGGCGAGGCCGTGCACAACGCCCAGCTCCAGCTCCGGCGCCGCGGCGGCGGGGACGTGTGGGTGCTGCTGTCGGCGGCGCCCCTGCCCGGCGGCGGCGCCGTCGCGGCCCTGCGGGACGTGAGCGAGCTGAAGGAGGTCGAGCGCCTCAAGGAGGAGTTCCTCCAGGTCGCCAGCCACGAGCTGCGCACGCCGCTGGCGAGCCTCAAGCTGCTGCTCGGGGCCATCAAGGCCCAGCTCAAGGACGAGCGCGGCGCGCCGCTGCAGCCCCTGCTGCAGCGGGGCCACCAGATGGTGGACCGCATGCGCCGCCTCATCAACGACATCCTCGACGCCTCGCGGCTCCAGCGGCGGAAGCTCCACGTCGAGACCAGGCCCCTGGACCTGACGGCGCTGGTGCGCGAGGCCGTGGACCGCGCCCGCGTCACGGCCTGCGGCGAGCACGTGCTCGCGGCCGAGACCTGCGATGAGCCGCTGCGCATCCGCGGCGACGCGGACCGGCTCGACCAGGTGCTCGGCAACCTGCTGGCGAACGCCTGCAAGTATGCTCCGCCGGGCACGACCATCACCGCCCGCTGCGAGGCGAAGGAAGGGCACGCCCTGGTCTCCGTCCACGACGAGGGGCCGGGCGTCCCGCAGGATCTGCAGGAGCGCATCTTCGAGCGCTTCTACCAGATCGAGGCGCGGGCCGGCCGCTCGTTTGGCGGGCTCGGCCTCGGCCTGTACATCAGCCGCGAGCTCCTGGCCGCCCACGGCGGCCGCATCTGGGTCGAGAGCCCGCCGGGGGAGGGCAGCACGTTCTTTTTTTGCGTCCCGATGCTAGAACAATGATAAGGGCTCCCAGGAGCCGGGCAGCCGCGATGGGGCAAGATCTCGTACTGGTGGTGGATGACGACAGGGACCTGCAGGACATGCTGGAGTTCGTCCTGGAGCTGGGGAACTGCCGTGTCGCCCGCGCCGGCACGGGGCGCGTCGGCCTCGAGCTGCTCGAAGGCGCGCGGCCCTGCATGGTGCTCCTCGATCTGATGCTGCCGGACATGCGCGGCGAGGAGTTCTACGAGCGCCTGCGGCACCTGCCGGGCAGCGCGCCGCCCGTCGTGGTCATGAGCGCGGCCGTGGACGTGGGCGCCCGGGCCGAGCGCCTGGGGCTGCCGTTCCTGGCCAAGCCCTTCGAGGTCGAGGACCTCATGGCCCTGGTGCAGCGGAGCTGCCCCTCGGCGACGTCGGTCTAGCAGGGACGCGAGCTGACCCGGGGACCGTCACGGACCCCTGACAGGTCCGTCCCCTGGCGATACGTCTGTAGAAAATTTGCCCGCTGTCCGGCCGCGTGGTACCGGACAAGGATGGCCCCGTCCCTGCGGACTCTGCGCCCGGGTCTCGCCTGGCTGCTGCTGGGCCTGCTGCCCGGCTGTCTCGCCGACACGCCCCAGGCGCCGTACCGCACCTCCACGGGCACCGTGACCTACACGCCGATCCCCGGGCCGACGGAGCGGGCCGCGGGCGCGCAGGGTGCGGCGGTTTCTGGCCCCATGCTTACGGTACCCGTCGCTGGCGTCCGCCCCGAGCAGGTGCAGGACAGCTTCCACGCGGCGCGCTCCGGCGGGCGCGTGCACGAGGCCACGGACATCCTCGCCCCCCGCGGCACGCCCGTGCTCTCGGCGGACGACGGGCTGCTCGTGAAGATCGGCCAGAACCGCTACGGCGGCAACGTCCTCTACGCCACGGACACAGACGGGCGCTTCGTCTACTACTACGCGCACCTGGACGGCTTCGCGCCGGGCCTCGCGGCCGGGCAGCCGCTGCGCCGGGGGATGCTCCTCGGCTTCGTGGGCACGACGGGGAACGCGCCGCCGCAGACGCCGCACCTGCACTTCCAGCTCATGCTGCGGCCCGCCAGCGGCTCCCTGCACGGCGGCCAGCCCGTCGACGCCCGGCCCTTCTTCGTCTTCCCGGGCACGGAGAGCGTCCCGCCGGCGCAGCAGCCCGTGGCCGCGCTGCCGTAGACGCTACGGCAGGACGCAGGCCTTGCCCGCGACGCGGCGGGCGGCGAGGTCCCGCAGCGCCTGGGCCGTCTCGTCGAGCGTGTAGCGCCGCGAGATCAGCGGCCGCAGCAAGCCTCGCGCGAACCAGCGCGACAGCTCCGCGAAGTGGGCGGCGTGGCGCCCCGGGTCCCGCGTCACGAAGGCGCCCCAGAACACGCCGACGATCTGGCAGCCCTTGAGGAGCACGAGGTTCAGCGGGATCTTCGGGATCTCGCCGGCGGCGAAGCCGATGACGAGGAGGCGGCCCTCCCAGGCCAGGCTGCGCAGCGCCGCCTCGCTGTAGGGGCCGCCCACGGGATCGTAGACCACGTCGACGCCGCGGCTGCCGACGAGGCCCTTGAGGGCCTCGCGGAGGTCCGTCTCGGCGTAGTTGATGAGCTCGTCGGCGCCGCGGTCCCGGCAGGCGGCGAGCTTCTCGGCGCTGCTCGCGGCGGCGATGACGCGGGCCCCGAGCGCCTTGCCGATCTCCACGGCGGCCAGGCCCACGCCGCCGCCGGCGCCGAGGACGAGCAGCGTCTCGCCGGGCCGCAGGCCCGCCCGGTCCCGCAGCGCGTAGTGCGAGGTGGCGTAGGTCATGGTGAAGGAGGCCGCCGTCTCCAGGTCCATGCCCGGCGGCACCGGCAGGAGCTTCGCCTCGTCGACGACGACCTCCTCGGCGAAGCCGCCGTGGCCGCAGAAGGCGATGACCTCCTGGCCGGTCAGCGCCGTGGCGCCCGGGCCCACGGCGCTGATGACGCCGGCGACCTCGCCGCCGGGCGAGAACGGGAAGGGCGGCTTGAACTGGTAGAGGCCCTGCACCATGAGCACGTCCGGGAAGTTCACGCCGGCGGCGCGGACGCGGACGCGGACCTGCCCCGGGCCGGGCTCCGGCACCGGGACGTCCTCGACGGTGAGCCCGGCGTCGAGGCGGTCCATGGAGGTGAAGGCCTTGCAGAGGGCGGCGCGCATGGCGCGACGCTATCACAGGGGGCTACTGGATCGCGCAGCGTCCCGCGGTGCAGGTGGCGGTGGCCTGCTGGCAGGGGCCGCAGAGCTTGTCGCCGGAGCAGCTGATGCGCGCCCGGTCCGCGTCGTAGCGCGCCTGGTCGGCCTTGTTGATGGCCGCGTAGCTGCAGCGGCAGTCGCACAGCTCGCCGACGAGGACCGGCGTGCAGTCGTCGGGGACGGTGCAGGCCTGGTTGTAGCTCGCGGCGGAGATGGACGGGGGCGGGCTCGCGGGGGCGCCGCAGCCGAGGAGCGGCAGGGCCGCGAGGGCGGCGAGGGCAGACAGGACGCGGGTCATCGGTACCTCCGCGCCGGTTTCAGAGCACGTCCCGTGCCGCCCGCGAGGCGCCTGCGCGGCGCGGGCTTGGGGGCCTCGTGCCTCAGAATTCTGATATACGACCTAGAGATACTCAGTACGTCCTCCACCCCGGACCCGTTCAGGGACCGATCCCACACAGGAGAGTGACGATGCCCCGCGTCCTGCCCTACGCCTGCCTCTTCGCCATCTGTGCCTGCCACCCGGAGCGCCCGCCGGCGTCGCCCAAGGCCGAGCCGGCCGCGCCCGCGGCCCAGGCCGCTGCCCCGGCGCAGGCCCCCATCGACCCGAAGCTCATCGAGTCCCTGAAGGCGGAGCTCGTGCAGAAGCACGGCGAGGCGCAGCGCGAGCGCATCTCCCGCGGCGTAGACCAGGTGGCGTCGCTGTGGCGGGCCTCCGACGGCGACCTCGGCGCCTTCGCGCGCACGAGCTTCCTGCCGACGGGCAAGGACCTCGACGCGACCTTCGCGCGCCTCGAGGCGGCCTTCGAGCAGATGGACGGCCACATGCTCGAGATCAGCCGCGAGCTGCGGCGGCCCATGGACGTGGACATCGGGCCGCTCCTGTCCATCGACCCGGTGATGGCGGGCATCGACCCGGCGGCGCACCTGACGGAGGACCTCTTCCAGAGCAAGATCGGCTTCATCGCCCTGCTGAACTTCCCGCTGACGACGCTCAAGGAGCGCCTGGCGCAGGGCAAGGGCTACAGCCGCCAGCAGTGGGCCGAGGTGCGCCTGGCCGGGCGCTTCGCCCGCCGCGTGCCCGCCGAGGTGCAGCAGCGCATCTCCGAGGAGGGCGCCAAGAACGGCATGTACATCAACGAGTACAACGTCTGGATGCACCACCTGGTGACGCCGGCGGGCGAGCGGCCGTTCCCCAGGGGCATGCGCCTCATCTCGCACTGGAACCTGCGCGACCAGCTCAAGGCCGACTACGCGGACAGCAAGGGCGGCCTCACCAAGCAGCGCGTCATCGCCAAGGTCATGGACCGCATCATCACGCAGACCATCCCCGCGGCGGTCGTCAACAACCCGCGCGTGGACTGGGAGCCCTTCGCCAACAGCGTCGTGCCGGCGCCGGCGGGCGAGGTGGAGGACGGGGCGCCGGCGAAGGAGCCGGTGAAGGAGCTGACGGCGCGGGAGCCGGACACGCGCTACGAGCGGCTGCTGGCCAACTTCCGGGCGCAGCGGGCCGCGGACCCGTACTCGCCGAGCGTGCCGACGCTCATCGCGCGCAGCTTCGAGCTGCAGCGCGAGATGCCGGAGGAGCGCGTGACCGGGCTCCTCACCGAGGTCTGCGCCTCGCCGCTGGCGGCGAAGGTCGCGGCGCTGATCGAGGGTCGGCTGGGGCGGAAGCTGGAGCCCCAGGACCTCTGGTACAACGGCTTCCAGGCCCGCGGCCGCTTCTCGGAGAAGGACCTCGACGCCGCCACGAAGAAGAAGTATCCGACGGTGGCCGCGTTCCAGAAGGACATGCCGACGGTCCTGCAGAAGCTCGGCTTCGCGCCGCAGAAGGCGCGCTTCCTGGCCGAGCACATCATCGTGGACCCCTCGCGCGGGGCGGGCCACGCGCTGCAGGCGGCGCGCCGCGGCGACTTCCCGCACCTGCGCACCCGCGTCGGCAAGGACGGCATGGACTACAAGGGCTACAACATCGCCGTCCACGAGCTCGGCCACAACGTCGAGCAGGTGTTCTCCCTCTACGAGGTGGACCACACGCTGCTCACTGGCGTGCCCAACAACGCATTCACCGAGGCGCTGGCCTTCGTCTTCCAGGGGCGCGACCTGGAGCTCCTGGGCCTGGCGAAGCCCGACGCCGAGGCCGAGCGCCTGCGCGTGCTGAACGACTTCTGGATGACCTGGGAGATCGCCGGCGTGGGCCTGGTGGACATCGCGGTCTGGCACTGGATGTACGACCACCCGGACGCGACGCCCGCGCAGCTGCGCGAGCAGACGGTGAAGATCGCGCAGGGGGTGTGGGACCGCTACTACGCGCCCATCCTCGGCGGGGCCGGCACGACGCTGCTCGGCATCTACTCGCACATGATCCAGGAGACGCTGTACCTGCCCGACTACCCCATCGGGCACCTCATCGCGTTCCAGATCGAGGAGCACCTGAAGAAGAAGGGCGGTCAGCTGGGCAGCGAGTTCGAGCGCATGGCCAAGTTCGGCGCGCTCCTGCCCGACCTGTGGATGGAGAACGCGACCGACGCGCCCGTCTCCGCGGGGCCGCTCCTGCGGGCCACCGAGGCCGCGCTCGCAGCCCCCAAGAAGTAGCGGGGTTACCCGCGCGCTTCCAGGTACGCCTCAGCGAAGGCGCGGTGCGCATCCGCACCGCGCTCGGCCTGGGCGGCGGCCGCCGCCAGGCCCTCCGCCCACTCGTCGATGATCCCGAAGGTCGTCTGGGAAGAGGACAACGAGGGCCGCTCCGCGGCCGAGGCCGGATGCTTGGTTCGCTTCGCCATGGGGGGCTGACAGAGCAAGCACGGTGCCAGGGCGATCGAGCGGGCGCCGACGCGCCGCGGCGAGGGGCGTGGTGGAGCGGGATCCCGAGAGCAGGCCCGGAAGGGCGCGCGCGCGGGGCCTCGCTGGTCCGGCCGTCGGCCACCCCGAGAGGGCGCCCAAGTGCGCGAATTCGCACGGCTCCCCGGCGGGCCGGTGCGGTTCCCCTCCGGGCCGCGGCGGGCCCCTGGAGAAAAAGGCGAAGAGATCGACGCGGGGCGGGCACTGGTAGATGGCGGCCCCGATCAGACCGACCCCGCGCGCCGAGGGAACCCTTGCAGCACCACGATCCCGAGCGGCCTCCGAGCCTCCCCAGCGAGCGTCCCAGCGCGCTCCTGCGCCTGGGCCCTCCATCTCCCCCCGAAGCCGAGTCCGCCACGCCGCTGCTGGGGCAGCGGGTCGGCGCCTACCGCCTCGTGCGCGTCCTCGGCCAGGGCGGCATGGGCGTGGTCTACGAGGCCGTGCACCAGAGGCTGGGGCGCCGCGCCGCCATCAAGACGCTCGTGCACCGCTACTCGCAGGACCGGGCCATGGTGGCGCGCTTCTTCACCGAGGCGCGCGCCGTCAACATCGTGCGCCACCCGGGCCTCGTCAGCATCTACGAGATGGGCTGCCTGCCCGACGGCACGGCCTACATCGTCATGGAGTACCTCGACGGCGAGACCCTGCGCGAGCGGATCAACGCCGCGGGGCCGCGGCCCTTGCTGGAGGCGATCCGGCTCGGGCGGCAGATCGCCTCGGCGCTGCAGGCGGTGCACCGTCGCGGCGTCGTGCATCGGGACCTCAAGCCCGACAACATCATGATCGTCGCGGATCCGGACATGCCGGGGGGCGAGCGCGCCAAGGTGGTGGACTTCGGCCTGGCCCAGATCGCCGAGGAGCGGCAGGGCGAGGCCACGCGCACGCGCACCGGCATCGTCATGGGCACGCCGCGCTACATGTCGCCGGAGCAGTGCCGCGGCGTCCGGCCCATCACGGATCGCGCGGACGTCTACGCGCTCGGGCTCAACCTCTATCAGCTGATCGCGGGCCAGCCCGTGTTCCACGCCGAGGCCATGGGTGATCTGCTGGTCATGCAGATCAGCCACGCGCCGCCGCCCCTGCGGGCCGCCGCGCCGGCGGTGCCCGAGGCGCTCGCGGCCCTCGTGCACGAGATGCTCGACAAGGCGCCGGAGCGGCGGCCGTCCATGGCGCAGGTGGCCGGCGCCCTCGAGCTCATCGAGGCCGGGCTGCCGGCGGAGCCCTCGACGGGACTGGCCCGGGATGCGCGGCGATCCGTGAGAGGGCCGCAGTCCGGCGCGTCCTCCTCGGGCGCGCAGGACTCCGCGCGGCACACGGCCCGGGTCCCCATGCTCTGGGGACGGCCGCGGGCGCCGGCGTCGGCCTCGCTGCACCCGCTCATGGTGCCCGTGCCGCGGGCGCCGTCGCTGCCCTGGAACACGGAGGTGGCGCCGGCGCCGCCGGCGGGCGAGCCTCCGGAGGAGGGCAGCATGATCGTCCCCGGAGCGCGGCGCGGCCGCTTCCTGGTGACGGTCGTGCTCGCGGGCCTCGTCGCCAGCGGCGCCTGGGCCGGCAGCGCCGCCGGGGCCGCGCGCTGGGCGCGGCGGCTCGTGCAGGGCCCGCCGGCGCCGGCGCCCGAGGCGGCGGCGATCTGGCTCCTCGACGCCGAGCGGGCGCTGCAGGCGCGCGCCTGGGGCGAGGCGCTGCGCCGCGCCGACCTCGTGCTGGCGCTCCAGCGCCTCTCGCCGGAGCTCCGCGAGGAGGCCCGCAGCCGCCGCGAGCGCGCCGAGAAGGAGCTGAAGGCCGAGGGCGCCTACGAGCGCTTCGAGGAGGCCGTGGCCGAGCGGCGCCATGACGACGCGGTGGCCGCCTTCCAGGCCCTGCCGGCGGACTCTGTGTACGTGGGCCTCGCCCGGCCCTCCTATGAGAAGGCGTTCCAGCCCTTCGCGGCGGCGCACCTCCACCGCGCCCGGGCGGCGCGCGCCGCCGGCCGCTGCGCCGACTTCCGCGAGCAGATCGCCGAGGTCCTGCGCGTGGAGCCCCGCCACCCCGCCTCCCTGCGCCTACAGGCCTCGGCCTGCGACCATCGCCGCGCCAGCGACGGCGAATAGGGCCGGGCGGTCACTTCGCGAAAAAAGATGCGAAGGAATCGCCGGGCCCCGGGCACTGCATAGATGAAAGGGCCGGCGGTGACGCCGGCGCAGCCCTGGGAGGGGCGAGGGCCTGGGTGGATCCCGGCCTGTCTGCCCGGTCCCAGCGCGGCGAAGAAGCTCGTGCAACAAGGAGAAGTGTGATCATGAAGACCTTCCGACTGTTTGCTCTCTGCGGGACCCTGTTCTTCGGCGCGGCCACGGGCTGCGGCGGCGTCTCTGCCATGGACGACTCGGCCATCACCAGCGTCATCGGCAGCGACATCGCCGCCGGCACGCTCGCCCTCGCCGAGGGCGAGGAGCGGCTCGCCGACGACAGCGGCATGCGGCAGCGCCCCGACTGCGGCCGCCTCGCGGAGGTCCTCGGCCTGTCGGACGAGCAGGTGGCCCAGATCCAGAAGTACGAGCAGGAGACCCGCGACGCCCTCGCGGCCCTGCGCCAGCAGGTCAAGGACGGCTCCCTGAGCAAGGAGGACGCGCACGCCCAGGGCAAGGCCCTCCGTGACGCTGAGAAGGCCAACATCCTGGGCGTGCTGACCGCCGAGCAGCAGGCCAAGTTCGCCGAGCTGCGCAGCCACCACGGGCGGCCCTTCGACCTGGAGCGCCTCACGAAGCTCCTCGCGCTCGACGACGCGCAGGTGGCCCAGCTCAAGACCATCATGAGCGACACCAAGACCAAGGTGGAGGACCTCCGCTCGCAGGTCGAGTCCGGCGCCATCACGCAGGACGAGGGCCGCACCCAGATCAAGGCCCTGCTCGACGCGCAGCTCGGCGCCATCAAGGGCGTGCTGACGGCGGAGCAGATCGCCAAGCTCGAGGCGGCGGCCCCGGGCGGCCCCGAGCGGCCCCGCGACGGCGGCGGCCCCGGCCCCGGCATGGGCGGCGCCCCGCGCCCCGGCATGGGCGGCCCCGGCCCCGGCCGTCCCTAATCCCCGGCGTAGCCCCTCCTAGGCCAGCGATCGCAGGTAGCGGTCGCTGGCCTCGTCTGCTGGAAAATAGGACTCCAGGATCAGCTCCTGCGCCGTCACATCGAGCGGCGTCCCCAAGGTCGTCAGCGTCGAGAACAGCCGCACCTCGTCGGTCCCGCGGCGCAGGTGCACGGCCAGGAACGGATCCACGGACACGGTCACGTCCGTGGCGTGGAAGCGCTCGGGCACGCCCGGGTAGGCGAGGATCGCGTCTCGCAGCGCCAGCCCCTCCGGATCGTCCGGGTGGCGCGCGATCTCCCGGTGCATGCGCTCGATGGTGAAGGCCGCCACCTGCTCCCAGTTGACGATGTGCGGGCGCAGCCCCTCCGGCGAGAACAGGCCGTGCAGCACGTTCGTCGCCACGCGTGGGTCCTGCGGGGTCCCGGGCATGAAGCGCGCGAAGAGCCGCTGCGCCCCCTCGTTCCACCGCAGCACGTTCCAGGTCCGATCGACGACGATGGCGCCGTAGGGCTCCTGCTGGCGCAGGATCAGCTCGATGGCGCTCCGCAGCGGCGCCATGGCCGCGGCCTCCAGCGGTGAGGCCCGGTACACCGCCGCGAAGCCGGCGGCGCCGAGGAGCACGTTGCGGTCCCGCAGCTCGAGCTCGAGCGCGCTGGCGAGCACGAGCACCATCTCGCGGCTCGGCTGGGCCTTGCCGGACTCGAGGCAGCTCAGGTGCCGCGTGGAGACCTCGGCGTCGTCGGCGAGCTGCTCCTGGGTGAGGCGGCGGCTGGAGCGCCAGCGGCGCAGCAGCGGACCGAAGGTCGAGGGCTGGGCTTGCATCATGCACCGAGGATAGCGGAGGCGCGGCGGCCGGCACATGACCTCGGAGGTCATGGTGAAGCGGCGCGGCGGTCCGTATCCTGGTCTCACCGATCGACGAACCACCCAGGGAGGTAAGCCCATGCGTCTCGCGTTCCTCGTCGTCCTGCTGCTGGCGTTCACGCTCTTCTCGGTCCACCTGGTGCATGACCAGGGCTTCTTCGGCTTCCTGACGCTGGCGCGGCGCGAGCCCTGGGCGCTGCAGATGCTCCTCGATCTGACCATCGCGCTCGCGCTCTTCCTGACCTGGATGGTCCCCGACGCGCGGCGGCTCGGCCTGCCGTACCTGCCCTACGTGCTGGGGACGCTGGCGCTCGGCTCCATCGGCGCCCTGTCGTACCTGATCCACCGCGAGATCGCCGCCCGCCGCGGCGCCCGCCTCGCCGTCGGCACGCCGGCCTGAGCGCCAGGGGACGGACCTGTCAGGTGATCCCGAGGGGCCCCTGTCAGGTCGCGTCCCTGCCAGGCTGCCGCGCCGGATATAATAGGAGCGGTGCAAGAGTATTTGCTGCGCGAGGACCGTCCGCGGGACCCGGGGCGCTGGCTGGCCCTCGCGGTCCTGGTCGCCGCGGCGCTCCTCGTCTTCGCCCAGGTCCGCCGCTTCGAGTTCGTGACCACCGACGATCGCAACGACATCGTCGGCAACCCCGCGGTGACGGGCTACTGGCAGGCGTCCCTCGAGGACCGGCTGCTCACGCCCCGCTACGGCTACGCCATCCCGGTCACCGTCGCCTCCTTCGCCATCGACTGGACCCTGTCCTCGGGGCGCCCGGGCGGCTTCCACCTGACCAGCCTGGCCCTGCACCTCGGCGCCGCCGTGATCCTGTTCCTGCTGCTGTGCCGCATGGTGGACGTGCTGCCGGCGCTGCTGGGCGCGCTTTTTTTCCTGCTGCACCCGGTGCAGGCCGAGGCCGTCGCCTTCGTCAGCCAGCGCAAGGACCTGCTGGCGACGGTGATCGGGCTGCTCACGCTGTGGCGGCTGCTGTCGCGGCAGCGGGGGCCGCTGCGGGGGCGGGACGCGGCGCTGATCGTCGCGGGCGCGGCGCTGGCGAGCCTGGCGAAGCCGTCTGCGCTGCTCCTCGCACCGGCCCTCGCGGTGCTGTGGCTGGGCCTGCGCCAGCAGCGCGGCGGCCGGGCCGAGCGGGCCATGCTCGCGCTGCTGCTGGCGTGGGCGCCGCTGAGCTACGCCCTGAACCGCTGGGTCGAGGCCCGCACGCAGCTGTCGCTGAACCGCATCGACTTCTCGATCCCGGAGCGCCTGTCGATCATCGGCCACACGCTGCTCCACTACCTGCAGGCGCTCGCGATGCCCATCGATCTCGCGCCCAAGGTCGCGCGGCCGCTGACCGTGGACGCTGGCCCCATCGCGCTCTTCTTCGCCGCCGCGGCGCTGTACGCCGTGGCGCTCGTGCTCGCGATCCGCCACCGCCGCCAGCGCCTGCTGCTGGGCCTGATCTGGCTCGCCGCGGCCTATTTGCCCATCGCCAACCTGCTGCCGCTGCGCCGCTACGCAGCGGACTGCTACCTGCACCTGCCCATGGTCGCGCTGGCCCTCGGCCTGGCGTCGGCCCTCGACTGGCTGCTGCGGCGCCCGGGCGCGCTGCCGCGCACGGCGCCGCTGGCCCTGTGCCTGGTCTGGATCGTGGGCCTCGGGGCCCTGAGCCGCGTCCAGGTCCGCGTCTGGCGCGACGAGGAGACGCTGTTCGCCTACGTCTACCGGCTCTACCCGAGCCACCCCATCGCCATGGCGGAGTACGTCGACGTCCTGCGCCGCACGGGCCGCGCGGAGCAGGCCCAGGCCGTGGAGGCCGAGTTCTACCAGCGCGTGATGGGCACCGACCCGCCCAGCCCGCCGCGGCGCTGAGCGCCGTCCCGCGCCCGGCCGAGAGAGACGGCGCGAGGCCGGATCAGAACCGCCGGATCCGCGGCGGCGCCTGGTGCAGGCGCGGCTCGTTGCGCCCCTGCTGGAAGTACTGGCCGATGGTCCCCTGGAAGCGCGGGTCCTGCGGATCTCGCATGGGCGGCAGGTTGTCCGGCCGGATCGTGCGCGGGTCCCGCGGCGCCCGCGCCGCATCGATGCCCATGCGCGTGTAGAAGTCGGCCCAGTTGCCGCCGTTGGGCAGGAGCCGCGTGCGCCCCGTCGGGTCGGGCAGGCTCATGGTGCCGGACATGGCCTGCAGCTCCGGCCGCATCGTATCGAAGATGGGCTGCAGGATGACGAGCTGCTCCTGGTAGCCGATGAGCAGGTTCGCCCGGTCTGCGGCCGCGTTGCGCTGCTCCGTGAGCCGCGCGATGGTCGCCGGGTCGCGCGCGTCGCGGATCTCGATGCCGAGGCGCCGCACCTCGCCGTACTGGTAGAACGCCTCGGACAGGAAGCCGTTCGGGTCGTTCTGGAACTGCAGGCGCCCGGGCTGGCCGTTCGGCGCCGCGTTCGCGGCCTGCAGGAGCTGCGCGTAGGCCGGCGCGATGTTCTCGTAGATCTCGCGGTTGCCGCGCACCAGGTTGTCGCGGATCCGCTGCGTCGTGCGCAGGATCGACGGGATGGCGATGACGAGCTTGCCGGCCATGATCCCCGTCCGCGCTGCGACGCGCGCGAGCCGGTACTGGCCCACGCCCGGGATCACGCTGCTCAAGCTGGCCACGTCGTCGATGACCTCATCGGTGACGGTGCGGATTTGTGCGCCCGGGTTCACATGGGTGCGCTTGTCGTAGGTCAGCACGGCCACGCCGCGGCGCGCGAGGCCCCGGGCGAGATCGAGGAAGGGGCGGTGCTCGCCCATGCGCCCGTCGTCGGCGGGGCCGGAGCCGTGGACGAGGACGACGCCGGGGAAGGGCCCCGGCCCCGGCGGCAGGCTGAGGCGCGCCGGCAGGCGCACGGGCCCGTCGACGTTGAGGACGCGCTCGGTCTTGTCTACGGGCATGGCGGCCGGCGCCGCGGGGCTGGCCTGCGCCGCCGCCGCGAGCGCCATCGATGCCACGAGCAGCGTAACGGCAGAGCGGGCCTGGGCTGGCGTAGCGCCAGGGGACGGACCTGTCACAGGCCCCCGGGACCCCCGGGTCAGGTCGCGTCCCTGCGCACGTCGCGCGGGGAGCCTCATGCTGCAGATGATAGCCGATCGTCAGCCCGTCAGGTCCTTGAGCTCGCGCTGGCGGTCCACGTAGGCCAGGCGCTGCAGGTAGCGCCCCGGCGGCGCGGCCCGCTCGCCGCACTCGGCCGGCGTCAGCGGGCACTGCTCGCAGGTGCGGCCGATGACCAGCTCCGGCAGCTTCGGATCGTCGGCGAAGCGCACCACCTTGGCGAGGGCGTCGCCGGCCGGCAGGGCCAGCGTGAAGGCCGCGTTCACGTCGGGCCGCATGGCCTGCGGCTGCGCCAGGCCGAAGAAGAAGATCGACAGATCGCGGCCCACGATGCGCGCGCGCATGGCCCCGCCGAGCGCCGGCGCGGGCCCGGGCCGCCGCGGCCGCGCCGCGAGCTCGGCGAGCAGCCGGCTGCCGAGCCAGCGCCGGCAGTAGTGCTCGTCCTCGCGGAGGCCCGACGACAGCGCCAGCACGTGAGCGCCAGCGAGGTTCAGCTGCTTGGTCAGGCGCAGCCAGCCGCCGTCGTCCGTCAGCTTGAGGAACAGGGGCCGCAGCCCGAAGTGGCCCGGCAGGAGCTGGCTCAGCCGGTACATGAGCGTCTCGCTGGTGACGTCGTAGTGGGCCAGCATGCCCGGCAGCACCTTGGGCTGCCACGTCGTCTGCCGCAGCAGCGCCCGCAGGTCCGCCACCAGCGCCTGCCGCGGCAGCAGGAGCGCCCCGGCGAAGTAGCTGGCCTTGAAGTCCGACAGCACCTGCTCGAAGGAGTCCTCCCGGTCCGGCGGCGTCGTCAGCGAGCGCGCCGCCGGCGAGATGCCGAGGACCTTGTAGCCGACCTCGCGGGCCAGGGCGAAGGCGCGCTGCGACTCGCCGAGCTGCGGGTTCAGCAGGAGCCGCGGCCGCGGCTTCCGCGACAGCACGGCGCGGAACTCGAGGAGGGCAGGGCGCTCGAGGAGCCCGCGCTCGTCGATCTCCAGGCCGCAGTGCTGCTGCACCCAGGCCCGCAGCGCCTGGCCGCTCGACGCCGGCGCCGCGCCGCGCCGACCGGGCAGGGCCTCCTTCGCGAAGCGCTCGGCCGCGGCCTCCAGGTCCTCGTAGTAGTTGCCCGTGAGCTCCTGGTAGGAGCGCAGCGCCGCGTGGAGGAAGTGCTCCACGCCGATGTCGTACTGCGCCGCGATGTCGCCGAGGGCCCGCAGGAGCGCCGCCACCTCCGCCGGCGCCTTCGTCAGGAGCTTCAGCAGGTCGTCGCCGGGCACGCCGAAGAGCTCGAAGGGGAAGTCGCGCAGCCCGCGGGAGCTCAGCAGCTCCTGCAGGCCGTCGAACTCCCGGTCCAGCTTGCTGGAGATGAGCTCGTCGTAGCTACAGCCGAGGGCCTGCGCGAGCTGCAGGATCTTGTCCGACTTGGGATACTTCTTGCCCGATTCGATCTCCGCCACGTACGAGGTCGACATGCCCGCGCGCTGGGCCAGCTCCTGCAGGGTGAGCTGCTGGGCCTCGCGGGTCCGCTTGAGCTTGATACCGAAGATGGTCTTCAGGTTCAGGGCGGGCTGCATGCGACGGGGTCCAGCATACAACGTCTTTTTCGCCGCCAGCGAAAGTTTCTTGCCAGCGAAATTTCGCATTGACACACTGTGTCCAGGGCCGTAGCTTTTCGGCAGGATCCGCGACTCAGGGTCCAGGTGCCGACGGAGCCCACCGGTGGCGCCGGACGTTCCCGCAGGTGCGGGAGAACGGGAGGCGTGCGGCACCGACATGAAGATGTCTGCGCGCGCGCGGAGGAGCCCACGAATGAGCATGTCCCCGACCCCCAGGATGAACCGCGCCCCCGACGGCGCCGCCGCCACGCTGCCCCAAGGCTTCCTCGAGTTCCTCGCCCCCCTCCATCGGGAGTTCACCCCGCGCCAGCGCGCCCTTCACGGCGCCCGCGCCGAGGCCCTAGCCGCCGCGCACCGCGGCCAGCGCCCGAGCCACCTGCCGCCGTCCGAGGCCACGCAGGGGGACTGGCGCGTCGAGCTGCCCGCCTTCTGCCTCGACCAGCGCAACCAGATGACGGGCCCCGCCGACGACGCCGAGCTGGTGGTCAAGATGCTGAACTCGGGCGCCCCGGGCGTCATGATCGACCTCGAGGACTCCATGGCGAACCGCTGGGAGAGCCTCATGCAGGGGCACGACAACGCGCTCGGGGCGCTCTACGGCACGCTGCGTTATCATGACGCGAAGCGCGGCGCCGAGGTCGCCATCCGCCCCGGCAAGGCGGTGCTGTTCACCCGCGTCCGCGGCCTCCACCTCGGCCAGGCCGGCGTCCTGCCCGAGGGCGAGGGCCCCGTCTCCGCGTCGCTGTTCGACCTCGCCCTGCTGTGCTACCGGCTGGACCCGGCGCGGCTGCGGCACCCGCTCAGCGTCTACCTCCCCAAGTCCGAGTCCGCCCAGGAGGCGCTCTGGTGGCGCGACGTGCTGCGCCGCCTTGCGGTGAGCAAAGGCCTGCCGCAGGACGCCATCAAGTGCATGGCGCTGGTGGAGTCGCACCCGCTGGCCTACCAGGTCGAGGAGTTCGTCTACCACCTGCGGGACCACCTCGTCGGGCTGAACCTCGGTCGCTGGGACTACATGGCCAGCCTCATCCACTTCAACCTGCAGGACCCGCGCTGGGTGCTGCCGGACCGGAACAGCATCCCCCACGACGTGCCCTTCTTCCAGCGGCTGCGGACGCTGCTGCCGGAGCTGTGCCACAAGCGCGGGATCCTCGCCATCGGCGGCATGACCGCCCTGTACCCGAGCCGCACCGACGCGGAACTCAACGAGCGGGCGCTCAAGGTCCTCGCCGTCGACAAGAAGAACGAGGCCGACGCCGGCATGGACGGGGCCTGGACCGGGCACCCGGATCAGAACGAGATCGCCGTCGCCCAGTTCCCGGCGCCGAACCAGCTCGCGCGGCGGGCGCCGGAGCTGGAGCGCTACCCGGACCTGCGCCCCGCGCCCGAGGGCGTGGGCCGGCGGACCCTCGGCGGCTCCCGCGCCGCGGCGCGCGTGACGACGCTGTACCGCTACGGCGTGCTGCGCGGCAAGGGCGCCAGCCTCATCGACGGCTACATGGAGGACCTGGCGACGGACCGCATCTACCGGCTCATGCTCGCGCAGCGCGCGCTGCACGCGGGCCGCGTGCCCATCCTCGACGACGACGGCCGCGACGCGCCGCACACGCCGGCGCTGCTCACGCGCCTGTACGACGAGGAGCTGGAGGAGATGCTCGCGCTGCCGTTCGCGCAGGCGCAGGAGGATCGCGAGCTGCTCCTCGCCGCCCGGCGCCAGAGCGAGGAGATGATCGTGAAGGGGTGGCACGACCCGGCCTGAAACTGGATGGCCGCCCCTGGTTGGCCCCGGCTGCGCGCTTAGGTTTTCGGAAGCATTGCGCTCAGAGCTAGAGGAGAAGTGACATGCTGATGCTGGACAAGAAGAGAGCGACCATGAGCGGCGACCTCAACCGGCCGCTCGACGCGGCGGCCATGGCGAGGGACTGGGAGGGCAACCCGCGGTGGCGTGGCATCCAGCGGCCCTTCACCTCCCAGGACGTGGTGCGCCTCCGCGGCACGCTCCAGGTCGAGCACACGCTGGCGCGCATGGGCGCCGACCGCCTGTGGCGGCTCCTCCACGACGAGCCCTACATCAACGCGCTCGGGGCCATGACCGGTTGTCAGGCGCTGCAGCAGGTCAAGGCGGGCCTGCAGGCCATCTACCTGTCGGGCTGGCAGGTGGCGGCGGACGCGAACCTGGCGGGGCAGATGTACCCGGACCAGAGCCTGTACCCGGCCAACAGCGTGCCCATGGTCGTTCGCCGCATCAACGAGACCCTCCGCCGCGCCGACCAGATCGCCCAGTCCGAGGGCAAGGGCGACGGCACCTACTGGTTCGCGCCGATCATCGCCGACGCCGAGGCCGGCTTCGGCGGGCCGCTGAACGTCTACGAGCTCATGAAGGCCATGATCGACGCCGGCGCCGCCGGCGTGCACTTCGAGGACCAGCTGGCCAGCGAGAAGAAGTGCGGCCACATGGGCGGCAAGGTCCTCGTGCCGACCTCCGCGGCGGTGCGGCACCTGGTCGCCGCGCGCCTCGCCGCCGACGTCGAGGGCGTGCCCACGCTGATCGTGGCCCGCACCGACGCCAACGGCGCCCAGCTCATCACCAGCGACGTGGACGAGCGCGACACGCCGTTCCTCGTGCGCGACCGGACGCCGGAGGGCTTCTACCGCTTCCGCGGCGGGCTGCCGGCGGCCATCTCGCGGGGCCTGGCCTACGCGCCCTTCGCGGACCTCGTGTGGTGCGAGACCTCGGAGCCGAGCCTCGACGAGGCCAAGCGCTACGCCGAGGCGATGCACAAGGACTTCCCGGGCAAGCTGCTGGCCTACAACTGCTCGCCGTCCTTCAACTGGGAGAAGAAGCTCGACGCGGCCACCATCGCCAAGTTCCAGCGCGAGCTCGGCGCCATGGGCTACAAGTTCCAGTTCGTGACGCTGGCCGGCTTCCACGCGCTGAACCACAGCATGTTCGAGCTGGCCAAGGGCTACAAGGCGCGCGGCATGTCGGCCTACGCCGAGCTGCAGCGCGCCGAGTTCGCCAGCGAGGCCGGCGGCTTCACCGCCACGCGGCACCAGCGCGAGGTCGGCACGGGCTACTTCGACGCCGTGGCCGAGGTCATCGGCGGCGGCAGCTGCTCGACGACGGCGCTGGCCGGCTCCACGGAGACCGAGCAGTTCCACTAGGCCGCCCTGCCGGTGCCCGATCGGGCCTGGGCTGGCGAGGCGCCAGGGGACGGACCTGTCTGGGGTACCCTCGGGACCCATGTCAGGTCGCGTCCCTGCCCAACTGCCCGTGGTCCTCTTCCTGGCCGCCTGCGGCCTGTCCGCCCCCGCGTACCGCGGCCCGCCCTCGGCCCACTTCGACGGCCACCGCTTCCACAACGTGCCAGCGACGCAGAACCCGGGCTTCCGGGAGCTCCTGCGCTGGCGCCGCACCCGCGACCACGCGGACTGGGGCCGGCCCCGCGACACGCCGCCCGGGCCGCGGCCGCCCACCCGCGTCACCGGCGAGGTCCTGCGCGTCACCTGGATCGGCCACGCGACGACGCTCATCCAGACCGCGGGCCTGAACATCCTCACCGATCCCGTGTGGGCCGAGCGCGTCGGGCCCTTCCCGTCGCTCTCGGGCCCCCGGCGCCACCGGCCCCCCGGCGTCCGCTTCGAGGAGCTGCCGCCCATCGACGTGGTCCTCATCAGCCACAACCACTACGATCACCTGGACCTGGCGACGCTGCGGCGCCTGGCGAAGGCGCACCACCCGCGGATCCTGGCGGGCCTCGGCACCCGGGGCCTCCTCCGCCGCGAGGGGATCGCCGGCGGCGAGGACCTCGACTGGTGGCAGGGCGTCCCCGTGGGCCCCAACGTCACGATCCACGCCGTGCCGGTGCAGCACAGCTCCCGCCGCGGCATCGACGACACCGACGTGGAGCTGTGGGCCGGCTACGTCATCGCGGCCCCCGGCGGCGCCGTCTACTTCGCGGGCGACACGGGCTTCGGCCCCCACTTCGCCGCGGCCCGGGCGCGCTTCGGGCCGCCGCGGCTGGCGCTCCTGCCCATCGGCGCCAACCGGCCGCGCTGGTTCATGAAGCCGCTGCACATGAACCCCGCCGAGGCCCTCCAGGCCCACCGGGCCCTCGAGGCCCGGCGCAGCATCGCCATCCACTTCGGCACCTTCGACCTCGCCGACGAGGGCGAGCTCGAGCCCGCGGCCGATCTGCGCGCCGCCGGCGCCGGCGACGACTTCTGGGTCCTCGAGATCGGGGAGGGCCGCGAGGTGCCCTAACTTTCCTCCGCCGCGCGCCGCCTTATACTTCCCGGATGGAGACGTTCCCCACGCACCTGCAGCCCCTGCGCTCGGAGACCTTCCCCTACCGCGAGCGCCTGGCCGACGGCATCTCGCCCCTCGGTCCGGTGTGTTACTTCGACACGGGCCCGGAGACCGCGACGGACCTGCCGCCCATCGTGCTGGTCCACGCCCTGGGACTGAACCTCACCGAGTGGGAGCCCATCGCCCCGGCGCTGGCGCGGCACACGCGGGTCATCGGCCTGGACCTTCCGGGCTGCGGCCGCTCGGCCAAGCCGCGGGCGCGCTACAGCCTGAAGATCATGTCGCAGGCCGTGGTCGGCCTCATGGACCACCTGCGCATCAAGCGGGCGATCCTCGTGGGCCACTCCTACGGCGGATTCGTCAGCACCGACGTGACGCTCAACCACCCGGACCGGGTCAGCGGCCTCGTGCTCATGAACGCCTCGGGCTTCGCGCGCTGGCCGAAGCTGTTCCACCTGCTGGCCCCGGCGGTCTTCTCGCCTCCGATCATGGCGCCGCTGCTCCACCGCGGCGTGAAGTTCGTGCTCCACGAGATCTTCTCGACGAAGAACGAGCACACGGAGCGCTTCATCCGCAGCGTCCTCGACCGCCCGGACCCGCGCTTCGTCTGGGACTTCGCCCACTACGCCCAGCCCATGGTGCGCGACCTCATGTCCAACGTGCTGGACCGGCTCGACGAGCTGCAGCTGCCCGTGCTGGTCATCTGGGGGACCGAGGACCACCTGCTGCGCTACCGCGACGTGCTCACCTGGATCGGGCGCCTGCCGGACGCGCGCCTCGTGGCCATCGACCACTGTGGTCATATGCCCAACTTCGAGCACCCCGAGATCGTGAACCGCGCGATCCTCGACTTTCTGGACCGGTTTCGGCAGGGCGCCGTCAAGGCGCAGGCTGGCTGACCGCGCTGGAGTCTCTCCCATGGACCTGCACGCCCCGGCGCACGCCCCGCCGCGCCGCTCCCTCGAGTCGCTTCACCGTCCCCGCCGCATGCGGCCGGTCCACGATGCGCGCCGCCCGTCGCGGCCGGCGGCGGAGCTGCTCTTCGATCCCGAGCTGGCGCGGCGCGTGGTGCGCGTGCTGCGGCCGATCCTGAGATCCTACTTCCGCGGCGAGGTCCGCGGCCTCGAGAACGTGCCGCCGGGGCAGACCATCCTGGTGGGGAACCACGACGGCGGCATGCTGCCCATCGACGCGCTGCTCCTCGGCTGCGAGTGGCACCACCGCTTCGACTTCCAGCGGCGCTTGCACTTCCTGGTGCACGACATGGTGCTGGCCCTCTTCGGGCCCTGGAAGGACCGGGTGCGGAGCCTCGGCTGCGTGCTGGCGGACCGCGTGAACCTCGACGCCGCCCTCGACTCCGGGCACAGCGTGTTCATCTACCCCGGCGGCTCGCGGGAGACCTTCCGGAGCTGGTTCGACCGCAAGACGCTCACGCTCGGCCACCGCACCGGCTTCATCAAGCACGCGCTGCGGCGCCGCGTGGCCATCACGCCCGTCGTGTCCGCCGGCGCCCACGAGACCTTCGTCGTGCTGTGGCGCGGCGCCTGGCTCGCCGAGAAGCTCGGCCTGCCGCGGCGCTTCCGGGCGGACGTGTTCCCCATCGTGGCGGGGCTGCCCTTCGGCGTCTGGATGGGCGCCGGCCTGCCGCACATCCCGCTGCCGGCGAAGCTGACCATGCAGGTGATGCCGCCCATCGACCTGCACGGCGAGGTCACGGGGCTCCTCGGCCGCGAGCTGCGCGACAGCGACCTCGACGATCCGATCCTGCTGCGCCAGTGCTTCGAGCGCGTGCGGACGGCCATGCAGCAGGAGCTGGACCGCCTCTACGCGGAGCGGCGGTTCCCGATCCTGGGGTAGGGGGGCTACTTGCGGCGGGGGACGGAGCCGTCGTAGTAGGAGACGCCGATGGGGTCCACGGCCTTCTGGCCGCGCAGGTCCGCCATGACGCGGTGCACGTTCGCGTAGCCCTTCTGCCCGAGGCGCGCGAGGAAGTCGTCGAGCTGGTGCAGCGTGTAGTGCCAGGTGTCGCCCTGCGCCGACGGGAAGCCGTGCTTGTAGGTGCGCAGCACGACGCTCTTCTCGTCGTGCGGCAGCGACGCCAGGTTCTCGCGGAAGGCCTGCGTGTACTGGAAGAAGCCCTCGGCGTTCGAGGTGTAGATGATGCGCACGGGGATGCCGAGCGACCGGGCCGTCTCGCCGATGCTCCGCAGCGCCACGGCGCCGTTGAGGTCGCCCTGCACCGTCTGCACGCGGCCGGCCTGCACCAGCGACCGGATGTAGCCGTAGGCCTCGGGGTCCCCGAGCCACGTCGGGCGCCGGCTGCCGACCTGCAGGTTGGCGACGTGGCGCAGGTAGATCTGCAGGCGCTCGCGGTAGTGCGTGTAGACGCGCACGAGCTGCGCCGCCTCCTTGGGCGTGGGCGCCGCCTTCTGCAGGATCTCCTTGCCCCGCGGCACGCTCTTCTCCTCGAAGAGCGCCCGGAACTCGGCGGGCGTGGGGCACTCGGCCATGAACGCGTGGTAGACGCGGTGCACGCGGCCCACCTCGGCGTCGTAGTCGAAGAGGAAGAGGAGCTCGGAGCGGGCCGCGGCCGCCACCGTGTAGTTCTGGTCCGTGGCCACGCCGACGTAGGCGCCGCCGAGGCCCTGCACCCGCGGGAAGACCACGTCGTGGCGCCACTCGTTCGACACCACGTAGCGCAGCCACGACGGCTCGGCGAGGCCCTCGCTCTTCGTCCCCCGCACGATCGCGCGCTGCTCCTCGGACAGCGGCGCCGGCGCCGGCGTGCGCAGCAGCGGCGGCGGCACGAAGCTCGTCTCCGCCGGCGGGCGCGCCGCGCCGGGCTGCTGCGAGGGCGCGGCCCAGGGGGCCGTCACCACCTGCGCCGCCAGCATCTGCGGCGGCGCCTCGGCGTAGGCCGGCAGGGCCAGCAGCAGGCACGCGGCCGCCAGCGCCACGAGCGTACAGATCCAGCAGCTCAGGTGTACACCGTTGCTTCTATATGTATGCATGTTCGCATGTCCAAAATACCATGACGCTGGATTGCCCGTAAATGGATTTCGCCCGCGGACCCGGGCCAGGGCCCCCGGCCCGCCGGTCCGGGCGAGCGTGCCTGATCCATCCTTCATGGCGGCGACCCACCGGACGCCGCCAGGCGCGGCGATGCTACAGTACGGGCATGATCACCGCCCTCGTCACGGCCGCCGTCACCGCCATCCTGGCCCTGTTCGGCCGGACGCCGTCAGCCGGCCTCGTGGTCGGCATCGCCATCGTGGTGAAGCTGAGCATCGTCGGTCTCGTGCTGCTCTTCGGCGCGAAGTCGCTCCTGCGCAAGAAGGCCCCGGAGAAGGCGGCGCCGGTGCCCGCAGAGGGTGCGCCCGCGGACAAGCCCGGCGCGGCGAGCTAGCGCGGCCGCTCAGCCGAGCCCCGGGAACCAGTCGATGCCCACCATGAACCGGTACTGCTTGTAGAGCAGCGGGACGCCCGATAGCTGGGGGACCGCCAGGGCGATCTCCATGGGATCGATGGTCAGGCGCACCCCGCGGCCCACGGGCACGCTGACGCCGAGGAGGCTGGCGCCGGCGAAGGGCCCGACGGAGCCGGCGGAGGCGGCCGCCGTGTCGAACAGGAGCACGCTGGCGCCGGCGTGGGCCGTGAGGCGCAGGTCGAGCCGCGGCAGGCGCCGGAGCACGACGACCAGGGTGCCGTAGGCGTTGAGCGCCCCGGGGGCCACGCGCCCGGCGCCGATGGAGAACCACGGGTTGTGCTCGACGGCGAGGCCGAGGGAGACGCGGGGCGACACGCGCCAGCGCCCGCCGAGGCGGCCGGCCAGGGCCCCGCCGTCGACGGACGCGCCGAGGGCGGCCTGGAGGCCGACGGGCGACTCGGCGGCCCGCGCGGCCGGCGCCGCGAGCAGGACGAGCGCGAGGGCGCCGAGCCCGGCCGCGGCGCGCCGGCGCAGGACCGCGACCGCCCGGCCAGCCCTCCGCAGGAGCAGCAGGAGCAACGCGGCGCCGAGCGCGACGATCACACCTGCTGGGTCACCACGGCCAGCCATGGAGCAGCCGGCGTCCATCTCGGCCGCCGCGCCGCACAGGTCGGCGTCGCGCCCGCAGGCCGCGTCGTAGGCGAGCTGCTCGTCGAGGACCGCCGCCGCGGCGCCGAGCCGCCGGTCCCGTCCGTCGCCGCCGAGGACCGCGGCGAGGAGCGCCGTCGAGGCCGCCGTGGCCGGCTCCACGCGCCGCGCCGCGCCGTCGGAGCCGTCGCAGCGGTCGAAGCGGGACAGGTGCCCCCGCCCGTCGCGGCCGGGCTCGTAGCCGCCGCGCAGCGGCTCCGCATAGTTGAGCACCTGGTAGACGCTCCGCCCGTCGCGGGAGCGGAGGCTGTGGGTGAAGCTGTCCTGCAGCGCGTGCAGCGCCCGGCCCAGGTGGAAGGCGTGCGCCGGGACCGCGACGTCGAGGGTCCCGCGGAAGGGGACCCACAGCGGCACGGTCTCGCGCGCCGCCGGGTCCGGCCGCTCGCCGGGCCCCATCGCAGCGGCGACCTCGGCGAGGATGAGGGCGCGGCAGGCGCGCAGGGCCGCCGCGTCGCCGTCGTCGCCGTCGTCTCCGGGGGCGCGCAGGCAGTGGGCCGCCTGGCCGGCCGCGTCCGCGTGCACCTCCGCCAGATCGAGGAGGTCCGTGGTCGCCACGCCCCGCAGGTCGGGGTCGCGCACGCCGGCCAGCAGGGCGAGCGTCCAGGGATCCGCCGCCTGCGAGGGCAGGGCCGCCGCCAGGACCTCGTCCGCCTCGAGGTTCGCTGGCGGCGCGCCTCCGGCGGCGGCGAGGGCGGCCAGGGAGATCCGCTCGTGACAGCCCTCGGAGATGGGCGACTCGAGCGTGAAGGCCAGGGCCGGCGCGGGCGCGCAGGCCAGGGCGAGCAGCAGCACGACCAGGCGCGGGGAGCAGGGCGTCATGGGCGGGTCCTCCGAGACAGCCCCATTTCAAGGCCCGTGCCGGCGGCCGCGCCCAGCCGCCACGCCCGTTTACGCGCAGACCTCCACGCCGGCGCCGGGCGCTGAGACATCCATCGCCCGGCGCGCCCAGCCCGCGTCACAGCCGCTCAGGGCGCCTGGACCTCCGCCTCGGCTGCGATGTAGGGCACGTAGCGGAAGTCGCGGATCGAGCGCACGCGGCCGTCCTCGAAGTCGAGCAGGATGAAGTAGGACGGCGCCGCGGCCCCCGCGACGTGCGCGGCCAGCGCGAGCTCTCCGTCCAGCCGCACGACCCGCAGCGCCACGACCTCCTTCTCGTAGCGCCCGAAGTACATGGCGACCTCCTTGCCGCGGCGCTGGGACTTCGACACGAGGTCCAGGCGGCAGTCATCGCCCACCAGCGCCCGCACGCCGTCCCAGTCGCGGGCGTTGAACAGCGTCGCGTAGCGGTCGAGCTCGCCGCGGAGCGCGGCGTCCCCGAGCGGCCGCTCCCTGTCCGCCTCCTTCAGCGCGGCGCGCCCGCGGACGAGCGCGGCCTTCACGCTAAGGACCGTCGCTCCCATGGTCTCGGCGGCCTCCTCCAGCGAGTGCCCGAGGACGTCCTTGAGGATCACGGCGCTGCGCTGGCTCACGGGCAGCGGCAGGAAGCGGGCCAGCGCCGCGCGCACCACCGCCGGGTCCGGCGGCTCGTCGGCGCCGGCCACGTCCGAGAGGTCGGCGCGGGCCTCCGTGTACTTGCGGCCGTGGCTCTTGAGGAAGTCGATGGCGGCGTTGTGGGCGATGCGGAAGAGCCACGGCCGCAGCGGCGGCACCTCCGGCGCCATGCTCACGGTGTAGAAGGCCCGCGCGAGGGCCTCCTGCACGATGTCCTCGCCCTCGATGACCGAGCCGGTCAGGCGCGCGCAGTAGCGGTGCAGCTCCGGGCGCACGCCGTCGACGAGCGCGAGGAACTCCTCGCGCGCCCTGGCCACGGTGGCGGTCGTGCTCGACATGCGCCCGAGGCTATCACTTCTTCTTCCCGATGGCGCGCATGCGGTTGTTCTTCGGGTTGTGCTCGACCTCGGCCAGCCCCAGGGCCTCCAGCACCGGCGGGAGGTACATGCCGAAGCGGCCGCGCAGGCCCTTCTTGAGGCCGTACCAGCCCTTGACGGGGTTCTGCTCGGAGCGGCCGAAGGCCTCCACGGTGCCCTCGGCCGCGGGCTTCTGCTCGTCGGCGGAGCCGAGCGGCACCCAGTCGCCGCCCTTGAGCAGCATGGCGTGCAGGTCCTCGATGGCGCGCAGGTGATAGCGCAGCTGCGTCTTGCCGACCTGCACGACCAGCGCCGGCGGATCGGCGGCCTCGTCGCGGTACGCCTCGTAGTCGCTGGTGCCCGGCGGGGTCTTGAGCGCCCAGGGGCTGTCCTTCGTTCCCTTTCCCTTCACAGCGGTCATGTCACTCGCTCCTCTCTGCGGCGCGCTTCAGGTCGGCCGCGTAGGTCTCGAAGGCCGGCCCGAAGTCGGGCAGGCTGCCCTTGATGAGCGGCAGCATCATGCCCGAGAACGCCTCGGTCATCTCGAACTCCGTGACGCCCCCGCCCCTGGGCGTGAGCGTGAAGGTCCGCACGCCCCGGAACATGGGGGCCATGCCGTCGGACCACTCCATGGACTGGTCCTTCACGAGCCCCGTGACCCGGGGCTTGAAGGTGCGCCCCGGCGCCAGCGGCACCTGGATCTTGAGCCGCTGCCCGAGCTCGATGGGCCCGTCGATGCGGGTCACCGTCGAGTTCCAGCGGGGGAAGCCGGCGGCGTCGGTGAGCAGGGCGAAGATGCGCGCGGGGCTCGCCTGGATGGCGCAGCGGACGCTGTAGCTCAGGCGGAAGGTGCTCTGGGTCCTGGTCGCTCGCGGGGTCGTCATCGTGTCTCCTTGCCGGGACGACGATTGGAGCGGCCAAAAAGATGCGCGGGCCCCGCGCTTTTTTCTGAGATTCAGCCGCACCCGTCGCTGCGGCCGCGAGGTATCGTAGAGGCCATGTCGCGAACGCCGGTCACGATCCAGACCTCCGCCGGGACCTGCCCGGCGTCCCTGTTCCGCCCCGACCACGGCGAGGGGCCCTGGCCCGGGGTCCTGTTCTTCATGGACGGCCTCGGCATCCGCCCGGCGCTCTTCGAGATGGGCGAGCGCATGGCGCAGCACGGCTACCTCGTGCTGCTGCCGGACCTCTTCTACCGCATGGGCCCCTACGAGCCCCTCGACGCCAAGACGGTGTTCTCGGAGGCGCTGCGCACGGACACGGAGGTGCGCGCCCGGCTCATGGCGCGCATCTCGTCGCTGACGCCGGAGGTCATGAAGGGCGACACGGCGGCGTACCTCGACTTCCTGGCCGCGCACCCGGACCGCGCGGCGGGCAAGGTCGGCACCACGGGCTACTGCATGGGCGGCGGGTTCTCGCTCGGCGCCGCCGGCAACTTCCCGGACCGCGTGGGCGCGGCGGCGTCCTTCCACGGCGCGCGCCTGGCGACGGACCAGCCCGGCAGCCCGCACCTCCTCGCGCCGCAGATCCGCGCCCGGGTCTACGTCGCCGGCGCCAGCGAGGACCCGTTCTTCCCCGAGGAGCAGAAGCGCCTCCTCACGGAGTCCCTGGCCCAGGCCGGCGTGGACCACGTCGTCGAGACCTACCCCGCGCGGCACGGCTGGGTGCCATCGGACACCCCGGTGCACGACGCGGCCTGCGCCGAGCGGCACTGGCAGGCGCTCTTCGCCCTCTTCGATTCCACGCTCGCGTAGCGCACGAGGTCCGCCATGTCCGCCGCGCCGGCCCTGGTGGAAGCTCCGGGGCCGATCGACCCGGAGCCCCGCCGCAGCGCCGGGCCCAGCGCCGGCCCAGCTTCGTGACGACGCTCGTGGAGGGCCCGCTTGCGGCGGGGGCGGGCCGGCCCGACACTGCGCGCATGAACTACCCGCAGGACGGCGGCGTCTCGGCCTTGCGCTTCTACCTCGGCTCCGCGAGGCACCCGCTCGCCCGGTTCGCCGCGGCGCAGCTGAGGGCTCCCTTCCACCACAGCGGCCGCCTGGTGTGCCAGTGCGAGGAGGAGGGCGCCTGGGGCCTCTACCACAACGGCCCGTGGGCGCTGCTGAGCTGCAGCTGCAACGGCAGCGAGCTGCCGGTCTATATCGGGGCGCCGCCGCCCACGGCGCCGACGGCCCGGGCCCTCTCCGTCCCGGCGCCGGCCGGCCCCTACCTCAAGTGTCCCGGGTGCGGTGAGGGAGGGCATTTCCAGGCGGCCGTCGCGGTCGGCTACCCCGCGCGCGTCCCGCCCATCGGCACGGTCGCCGCGGAGGAGGCCCAGGAGATCGTCATCGCGCTCCGGTGCACGCGCTGCGCTGCCGAGGCCCGCGTCGGCTGGGCCCTTCGGCTCGAGCAGCCGCCGACCCTGCGAGGTGACGAGGTCTGGCTCGGCCAGATCGTGCGCTGTCCCAGCAGGTGGCTCAAGTGAGGCAGGCCCAGCGCCGCGAGTCGCGGCGGCCGTAAGGTCGATCGCCTCGTCCTGCGTGTCCGGGGTTGAAGCAGCGAACAGCCCGAACGACAAGGAGGACGATGATGACCCGCACGACGATGATTTCCTTGGGGATGGCCGCGGCGATGCTGAGCGCGGGGGCGCCAGCGCGCGCCGCCGGCGATCCGCTGGAGGCGGCGGCCACGCAGCAGGTGAGCGCGGCCGCCGCCGGTGCTCGCCCCACCGGGCAGTTCCTGCGAGGCAGCGCGGCCAAGACCGACTACAGCGTGATCCTCGACGCCAACACCTGCTACTGGTTCTCCGGCGTCTCGGCGGGCAAGGTCAAGAAGCTGGCGCTCTACCTGTGGGCCCCGGGCGCGGGGTTCTTCACGCCCCGCCTGACCGACGCCCGCTCCGAGAGCGGAGCCGTCGTCATGGCGCACTGCACGAAGGAGGCCGGCATGTACAAGATGCAGGCCAAGATCGAGGGCTCCGGCAGCTACGTCGTCGGCCTCTTCGCCAAGGCCGCGCCGCGGCAGCCCGACGCGCCGCCCGCCGCTGCCGCCGCGCCCGCCGCCGCGCCCGACTACGCCCCGGTCTGCGACGGCGCCGCCGCCCGCACCGCGCCCGGCGCCGCCCGCGTCGGCGCGCTGTTCGCGGGCAAGGGATCGATGTGGTCCAACGACACGCTCCAGGGCACGGTGCTCATGGAGGCCGGCACCTGCTACTGGCTCATCGGCTGCACCAAGCCCGGCGAGTCGCGCATCATCGATCTGCAGCTCCTCGGGCAGGACAACTCCGTCATCGCAGCGCCGGCGTCCCCGACGGCGAGCCCGGTGGTCGGGCACTGCGCCGCCGCGGCCGGCATGTACAAGTTCCGCGCCCGCTTCACCTACGGCAAGGGCGACTACGCCGTCGGCGTCTATGCCAAGGCCACGGCCGGCGTGCAGGCGGCCCCGGCGTACGGCACCGTGTACGTGGCGCCGCCGGCCGTGCAGGTGCAGCCCCCCGCCGGGCAGATCACCGTCTCCGGGCCCGGCGTCTCGGTCCAGGCGCCCGGCGTCTCGGTGCGGGCCAACGTCGTCGGCGCGCCCGGCGTCGGCGGTCAGGTCGACGTCTCCGCGGGCGGCGCGTCGGTCTCGGGCACGGTCCAGGTGGGCGCGCCCTGACCGCGACGGGCCCGCGCCGCGATCCTCGAGGTCCGCGCCGCCCCGGTCACGGCGACAGCCGTGCCGCGGCGGTCTGCGCGGGGCCAGCGTGTCGCAACTCCGCGCCATGCCACGGGGTCCGGGCTGCGAGCGGACCCGGTCACCGCGCTCGCGGGGCGCGGGCCGCGTTGCGGAGGTGCCGGCCCATGGGCATGGTCTAGGAGGCACGCCCGTCGTCCGCTACAGTATGGGAGCGAAGCGCCGCCTGCCGCCGGACGACGAGGCGCGGAGCCGCGTCGAGCCCGGCGCCCGGTGCGGCGCTCCAGGAGACATGATGCGAGCCGGCCTGTGTCTGATCACGCTCCTCGGCGCGGGCTGCGCGCGGCTGTGGGGGCCGTATGCCGGCGACAACCCGGCGTTCACGGAGCCGGACCTTGGCGGCGGCGGTGGCGGCGGCGAGGGGAGCGACGGGGGCGCGGGCGGCGTCGGCTTCACGCCGGTGAAGAGTGGCGTCACCTTCGACCTGACGAGCGTCTCGGGCGTGCGCGCGAGCCTGGTCTGGGCCGTCGGCACGCAGCGGACGCTGCTGGTCTGGGAGGGCGCCGCCTGGCGGAAGCTCGACAGCGGGGGCGTCCAGGCCGAGATTACCGTCATCGCCGGCGTGCCCGGCACCGACTCCGCGTGGATCGGCGGCGACCAGGGGTGGGTCTACGGCCTCCGCGACGCGGGCCTCTTCGCCCTGTCGCGGCCCAGCCTGGTGGCGGTGACGGGCATCTGGGCCGGCGACGAGAAGACCGCCTTCGCCGTGAAGGCGGACGGCAACGCGCTGCGGCAGGTGAACGGCACCACGTGGGAGCTGCTCGACACCGGGTCCACCATCCCGCTGCGCGACGTCTGGGGCACCGGCGCCAGCGACGTCTGGGCGGTCGGAGACGGCGGCGTCACGCTCCGCTGGGACGGGGCGCGCTGGATGGGGCGGCCGACCCTCTCCAACACGAGCCGGTTCAACGGCGTCTGGGCCCAGGGCGACCAGCGCCTGGCCGTGGGCCCCGCCGCCGTCGCGATCTGGAACGGCGACGCCGCCCCGACGCGGCCGTACAGCACGGCGGCCGAGCTGCACGACATCTGGGGCAGCGGCCCCAAGGACATCTGGGCCGTGGGCGAGCACGGCCTCATCCTCCACTGGGACGGCGTCGCCGTGTCGACCGTGGCGAGCGGCACGGAGCAGCGGCTCCGCGGCATCTGGGGCAGCGGCCCCGGCGACCTGTGGGTCGTCGGAGAGGGCGGGACGATCCTGCACTCCACGCCGCGCTGATCGACGCGGGCCAATCGGCGCCGTCGCGCCGCTCGCGCCGGAGCAGCGCGCGCCGAGCGCGAGGTCGCCCTTGCCGGGCGGCGCGGCGAGGGACATATCCTCTGGAGACGGAGCCGGCGCGAGGCCGGCTCATCAGGCGCGTGGCAGGAGGCAGCGAGATGGTGAAGGCGCGTGGATCGCGGAAGGACGGGCGGTAGCTCCCATGGCCGAGCCCGAGACCCCCAGGGCGCTCCTCGCCGCCATGGCGGCGAACCTGGCCATCGCCGCCACCAAGTTCGTGGCCGCCGGCTTCACCGGCAGCTCCGCCATGCTCTCCGAGGGCATCCACTCGCTCGTCGACACCGGCAACTCCGGGCTGCTGCTGCTCGGGACGCACCGGAGCCGGCGCCCGCCCGACGAGGCGCACCCGTTCGGGCACGGCAAGGAGCTGTACTTCTGGTCCCTCATCGTCGCCATCGTGATCTTCGCTGGCGGCGGCGGCATGTCCATCTACGAGGGGATCACGCACATCCGGCACCCCGCCCCCGTCAAGGACGCGACCTGGAACTACGTGGTCCTCGGCGCGTCGGCCGTCTTCGAGGGGGCGAGCTGGGTCATCGCGCTTCGGCAGCTCCGCAAGGGACGCGGCCCGGAGGGTCTGCTGCGGCGCATCGTGCGCAGCAAGGACCCGACGAGCTTCATGGTGCTGCTGGAGGACAGCGCGGCGCTGTCGGGCCTCGTCGTGGCCTTCGTCGGCGTGCTGCTGAGCCACCTGCTCCACGCCCCGATCCTGGACGGCGTCGCCTCCATCGTGATCGGCGCCATCCTGGCCGCGGTGGCGGCCTTCCTCGCCCACGAGAGCAAGGGGCTGCTGGTGGGTGAGGGGGTGGACCCGCAGACGCTGGAGGCCCTCCGCGCCGAGCTGCAGGCCGACCCGGCGGTCTGCAAGGTGGGCAACGCGCTCACGATGTACTTCGGCCCGGAGCAGATCCTCCTCAACGCGGAGGTCAGGTTCCGCCCCGATCTGTCGGCCGCGGAGCTGTCCGCCGTCATCGCCCGGCTGGAGCGGGTGATCCGCGCGCGGCACCCCGGCGTGACGCGGATCTTCATCGAGCCCCGCTGGCTGGAGCCGCGCCCGCCCGCGCCGGGGGACCATGGATCAGCGTCAGGAGGTGCTGAATGACGGCTCCGCTGTGGGCGCGGGCACCGGTCCGGCAGCTGGGAGCAGGCCCAGCTCCCGGCGCAGGCCCATGGCGCGCAGGCGGCTCGCCTCCTTGAGGGACGCGAGGGCCTGATCGGCCTTGCGCGGGCGCACGGGGAGCGGCTCGGGCCGCTCCTCCACCGACCGGGGGCGCCTGCGCCCGACGCACCGCTGCGACGCGCCGACCGCCCGGGCGACCTCCTCGATGGTGCGCCCTTGCCGCATGAGCGCCTCGGCCTCGTCCCGGCCCGGGTGCCTGCGGGGTGGCAGGTCGAGCGCCTTGCGCCAGAGCTGGATCGTGCTCCAGGAGACGCCGACGGCCGCGCTCACCTGCGTGATGCGCTGGCCCTGGAGCAGGAGCGCGACGGCCTCGGCCCGGCGCGGGTGAGGCGGGCGTGACCGGACGGCTGGAGGGGGCGACTTCCGGGGCATGGAGGATCTCCGCTCCTGGATAGATAGGGCTGCGAGCGGAGGGATCGAGCCACCCACGCCGAATCACCGATGGGGGACGCAGGGGCCGCGGCAGCCGCCGTCCGCCGGCGCGCGTCGAGGGAGCTACGGCGCCAGCAGCTCCTGCGTCGTGCGGGCGGCGGCGGTGGCGGCGCGGAGGGCGCGGGCGCGCTGCTTGCGGGCCTTGCGCTTGTCGCGCTCGCGGCGCTCGAGGACGGCGAGGGCGCCGTGGAGGGCGAGCTGGCGCCGGGCGGCCTCGCCGCCGCCGACGCGGTCCTGCCAGGGGCGCTCGGGATCGCGGGCGTCCTGGCGCGCCGCCTCGATGACCGCCATGGCCTCGCTGACGGCGGCGGCCTCCTCGCGGAGGGCGCTGTCCGCCGCGAGGCGCGCCATGGCGGCGAGGCTGTCGTGGAGCGCGCGCCAGAACAGGGCGCGCCGGCCGCCACGCCGGAGCCGGGCGGCGCGGGCGGCGGCGCCGGCGAAGAGCCCCGGGGCCTCCTCGAGGGCGTCGGCGACGCCGCGGACGAGCTGGGGGGCGCCCGTGAAGAGCAGGCCGGCGAGGCGCCTCCGCTCCCGCTCCTCGAGGGGCGCCGGCGCCTGGGCGCAGAACAGCGCCCAGATGCGGCCGGGGAGGGCGTCGGCCTGCGCCTCGACCTCCGGCGCGGCGGCGGGGAGGGGCCGCGGCGCGGGCGCGGCGCGGCGCGAGGCGAGCTTTTCGAGCAGAAGGCGCATGGGATCGCTCCTGATACGCAGCCCATCGGCGCAGCAGCACCGGCGCTTGAGCGGAGACCACGCGCGGTGGTGACAGACAGCACGCGCGGTGGTGACAGACAGCACGCGCGGTGGTGGGAGACAGCACGCGCGGTGGTGACAGACACCACGCGCGGGTGGGTGCTGCGGTAAGTACCGCACCCCGCTCCCTTGACTTGGCCAAAATACCGCACTCCCCTGGGCGCCTACCAGGCGATGATTCTGCCGGCGGTCTCGGGCAAGGCCTCCTTGAGCTTGCCGCAGTCCACCGCTGCCGAGATCTCGGGGTCGACGCGCACGATGCATGTCTGCGTGAGCGGGACGACGACGTATCGCGGCCCGTTGGGCCCATAGGGCGTGTAGATCGTGAAGTACCCCACCCCCTCGTAGATGCGGTACCCCGACGCCGAGGCGCCGGGCGGCGGACCGGGGATCCGGTCAGGGATCCGATCAGGCGGCGTGCAGGCGGACAGCAGCACGAGGAGCGGCACAACAGCCGAGAGCTTCATGGGGTCCTCCTATGGGCGACGGCGCTCCGGGACAAAGAGGCAGCTGGTCAGGACCTTCAGATCCAGTCCGCTCAGCCGCATCGAGGGTGCCATCGGCATCGTTGGGCATCATACCGCGCCGTGGGCCGCCCGATGGCGAGACCTCCTTACGTGGCCTGTGGTTGGTTTTCGATCGATGGCCGGTTCTGAGGCTCAAAGCAGGACATGGCACTTCAAAACCAACCTTTACCCGTAGTTGGACCCCATGATGAGCCATGAGCGGACCGAGCATCCTGAAGCCAGTTGAAACCACATCAGAAGCCGAGGGGCTCTCTGAGGAGACCTTCTATCAAACCCTCACGACTCGAAACCGCCATTTCGTGTCAGAAAAGGCCCAGGCCAACCTCCGACAACTCAGAGTATTCGTGGCGGGTTGTGGATCAGGCGGCGGAGCTTGTATCGAACCTCTGACGAGGCTCGGTGTGTCACGGTTGCGAATCGCCGATAACGGGTCCTATGAGCTGGCCAACCTCAATCGGCAGCACGCGTTTGTCGACAGCATCGGTGTCAACAAGGCCACGTTTCATGTGGGCGAGGTCAGACGGATCAACCCCCATGCAGACATCGTGGGCTTTCCAGAAGGGATCACCGAGTCCAACCTGGGGGAGCTGGTCCGTTGGGCCGACCTCGTCTTGGACTGTGTGGATGTCACCACGTCTGAAGCCATCGAGCTCAAGGTCTCTCTGCACGAGCGTTCGCATCGTTGGAAGAGGCCCGTATTCTCGATGCTCGACCTGGGCTTTTGCCAATGGGGCCGGAGCTACGACTATCGGCAGCCTCGTTCTCGCGTCCTCGACGGGCATCTGGCCGGCGCACGCAGCGCCAGGCATCCCATCAAGGTGATGTTCGAGATGTTTCCTCTCACAGCGGTACCTCCTCACTCCATGCCGCTGATGCTTGACCTGCTCCGAGACGTCACGACACCAGCCTCTCAGCTGGGGTGCGCCTCGGATCTGCTCTCGGCTGTCATCGCGGCGGCCGCGATCCGATTTGCCGAGACCGGAGATATCGTAGAGGGCTGGAACATCAACCTGGAAAACCTTGCCATGCCCCTTGGAAGGCGGCTCTATCATTGGCTCAGGTATCCTTCTTACTATCTGGAAGCAAGAAGACTCCTCAGGCAGATTGTGTAGTATTCGCCCAATACATGTGCCGGCGTGACCTCCATCACCCGGCGCGGCGGGGCCCTGGTCTGGCTCTGGGAGCAGAGATACATGGAGGGGCTAGATGAGGACCCAGATCGATCGGGCGGAGACCGCCCGCCTGCGCGACCAGGTGGTGCGAGGCTTCGCCCACGCGATGACGTTCCCAACGGTCGAGCATGACTTCTCGAGGCGCCAGCGCTACATCGGCGCGGTGGCCGATCCGACGTGGATCTATCGCGACGCCCCGAGCTTTGACGTCGCCTATAACGCGCTCGATGGCAACGGGTTCTGGCTCAACGTCCGTCACCTCGACGCGCCGACCACCCCTGGCGCGTCCGAGATGATCGCTCACTGTGCAGTCCGGGTCTGGCGGGGCGTGCACCTCCGCGATCTTTTTGTCGAGAGCCGGTTCTTCCAGGAGCGTGACAGCGGTCACTCCATCAGCTTCGAGCCCGTCGAGGCTGACCAGGTGCGCGGCACGCTGGCCTTCATCGGCAGCGCCTGGGTCCACCCGGACTACCGCCGCCGCGGGCTCCCGGCGCTGCTGATGGCCTTCTCGCAGCTGCATCTGCTGGAGGAGTACGAGTGCGACTACGCGCTCGGCCTGATTGATGACAAGGCGGCCCAGGCCGGGATGGGGGCGCGGACCTGGCGCTTTCACCACCACCACAGCGGCGCGACCTGGACTTGGCCCGACAGGGGACAGCTCCCGGTCTGGCTGATCTACAACAACCGCGCCGACATGCTGGGGGAGGTGCGCCGTTGCGCCGCCGAGGCTGAACAGGCCGCGGCGGCGCGGCCGGGGAACGGGGCGCTTTAGAAGCTGCAGCAGGGATACCGGTAGCAGCGATGGTCGTCAGGCCCGCCCGAGCTGCAGGAGGAGCTCCGACCCGGGTCGGGGCTACCGCCGAAACGAGCTCAGGGGGCAGGGCGGGGACGGTAGTGCAAAACTGTCATTCTTCCCGCCTTCGCCCTCCTGATGGGCCTGGCCTCGTCCAGATTCAGTTTTGCACTACCGTCCCGCTCCCGCCTGTCCTCCTCGCGCAGCGGGCGCAGGAGCGGGAGCGCGCCGCGCTGTGCCGCGACCTCTCGGCGCTCGCGCAGAAGCTCGCGCAGCTCGAGGCGCGCCCCGGGGCCGCCGTGCTGCAGCAGCTCCTCGCGGCGCCGCCGGCCCCGGTCGCTGTCGCCACGCCGGCGCCGGCAGCCCCCGCGCCCGCGCCCGCGCCCGTCCCAGCGGCGGAGCCGCCGGAGCACGACAGGGCCCGCGCGCTGGAGGACGAGTTCCACCACGAGTCGCGCGATCAGGCGTGGGCCCCGTCAACGGAGACGACGCTGCGGGCGCGCCTCGCGGGGGCGGGCCGCGAGCCGGCCGCGCTCCGCTCGGTGGAGTGCCGGGCGCAGCGCTGCCGGGTCGAGCTCAGCGGCGATGACGAAGGGCGGCGGCTCCTCGACGAGGTGCTGCGGCCGGGGCCCGGCGCCGTCTGGCCCGGCGCGGCGCACTTCGTCGCGCTCGATGACGCGGGCGCGGGGGCGCCGGCGCTCCTGGCCTACCTCGAGCGCGGCTGAGCCAGCGACCAGCCGCGGCGGCCTCAGGGCTGCGCCATGGGCAGCACCCGCGTCGACAGCATCCGTCCGCTGGCGGCGTCGAACACCTCGATATAGCGCCCTCCGGCCTCGTTCCCGAAGACCACCAAGCCCCCGCGCATCCTCTTCAGGACGACGTGATTCGCGTACTGACTGTGCGCGATGGGGCCGAGCCCGCGCACCCGGGCGGCCCAGCGCTCGGCGCCGCTGCCGAGGTCGAAGGCGCGGATGGCGGCGCCGCTGGCGATGGCCGAGTAGCGCGCGAGGTAGACGGCGCCTCCGCCGGCGTCCGCGAGGACGGTCGCGGCGTCGCCGAGGTCGCCGGGGAGGGGGCGGTCCCAGAGCAGCTGGCGGTGGAAACGAACGCGCTGGAGCCGGGCAGGGCGGCGCCCCTGCGCGGGGACGAAGCGAACGAGGTCGTCCTTGCCGATGACGGCGAGCGTGGGCCCGCCCTCGGGGCGAGCGGGCCCCGGGCTGCCGGCCCACTCGATCTCGCTGGCATCGGGCGGGGGCGGCCCGCCGACGGCGCTTCTGGGCGAGAGCCCGAGGCAGCCCAGCAGCGCGAGGGACAACCGGCGGTCGAGCATCATGTCAGGGATACGCGGCAGCGCCGCATTCGATCTGACAGTGCGCGGGAGGGCCCCAGCGTGACCGACTCCGGCATGTCCTCGACAGCGGCGGCGATCTGCTTCTTCACGGACATAGCTCGACCGTAGGACGAGTTCCCACCGTCTGCAAGGGCCAGACGGGGCCACGCTCCGCTGTTCCAGCTGGCCGGGACCCCACAGTCAGGTGCTCCAGCGGTGTAAGATCATCTGTGCCATGGCACGCGAAGCGAATGCGCCGCCCGGCGGGGGGGGAGACGTGCCGCCCTTGCGCTGGAAGCGCGGCCTGCTGCTCTACTTCCTGCTCCAGCTCGCGGGCGCGGTCCTCTTTGCCTGGGGCCACGGCCACTATCAGCCGAGGGCGGGGAGGAGCGGCGAGTCAGCGGGCGTGGGACCCGAGACGCCTGATCTGTCGACGCGGGATCTCGTGGGATGGGACCGGTGTACGAAGCACGAGGGAGAGAAGGTGGACCCGGCGGAGGCGCGGGGCCGGGCCGCTGTCCTCTATCGGGAGGGGAGCGAGCGGGAGGCGCGGCGAGACTACTACGGCGCCGTCGAGTGTTACGAGCGCTCCGTCCAGCTCTACGAGGACGAGGAGGTGGAGGCCGCGTACAGGCGCCTGATCTGGAAGATCGGGCCCAGGTAGACCCGCCGCCTCCTCCGCCTCCGGTTCAAGCGCCCCTCCACCTCATCCGATACCTCCCTCCATTCCAACACGGCGGCGCCCGCCGCCCCAAGGAGGTGTCCCATGAGTCCCCGGATGAAGCTCGCCGTCCTGTTCGGCGGGGCGCGCGCCGCGCTCGCCAGCGGTCGGCCCCTCAGCCGCCGCCAGCTCCTCGACCTCAGCGCCGCCCTGGAGGGCTGGGCCGGCGCGCTGCTGCTGCCGCTGCTCACGCCGGAGCAGCGCGTGCAGATGGCCCGCGGCGATCTGCCCGGCATGGCCCAGCTCTTCCTCGCGCTGCGCGAGCTGCTGCTGGCCTACCCCGATCTGCAGAAGGCCATCGACATGGGCGCCGACGCCTTCGAGGCGCTCCGGCAGAAGGGCCTGGAGCTGCTGACCATCTGCAAGCGCGCCGAGGACATCGCCGCCGCCGCGCAGGACGCGCAGGCCGCCCTCACGGAGCAGCTCGAGCACGTCAGCGAGCAGATCGTCCAGACCATCGAGCGCCTCCGCGGCGCCGAGACCACGGCCCCGGCGGACCGCGGCCTGCTCACCGCCAGCCTGGCCGGCCTGGAGCGCTACCGCGTCCGCCAGGACGAGCGGCAGCGCTCCCGCCGGGCGCGCACCCGCCGCGCCCTGGCGCCGCTGCGCGAGGCCGCCGGCCGCACGAGCGCGCGCCGCGCCGTGGCGCGCCTGTCCTCGTCGATCCTCCTGGGCGCCGGCGGCTCGCCTGCGACGCCCGGGGGGCACGACACGGACGCCCGCGCGCTGCTCCCGATCTCGACACCGGCCACGGACCCGCCGGAGGGCCTGCCGCGCGGGGAGACGGGCCGCCGGCCGCGGCGCCGCGGGCCCGCGCCGGGCCGGCTCTTCGAGCAGAAGGGCGCGCCCCTCGACCGCTGCCTCGACGCCCCGCTCGAGCGCTTCCTCGCCTGCGCCGCCGAGCTGCAGGCCGCCCGCGATGGCCTCGCCGGCCTCGGCCTCACGCCGGAGCAGCCGCGGGCGCCCGACACCCTGGGCTCGCTGCAGCAGGCCGACGAGGCGCTCGTGCTCGGGCAGGCGCTGCGCGGCTCGCCCCTCCTGCAGAAGGAGACCGGCCAGACGCCGGAGCGCATCGACGAGCTGTGCGGCCTGCTGAGCGCCTTCGCCACGCTGCAGGAGTCGGCGGAGGCGCTCCTCCGCGGCGCCGAGGACGCGCGGCTGGCCGTCGGCACGCTGCTGCTGCTGTGCTGCGAGGCCAGCGAGGAGTGGGCCGAGGCCCGGCTCCGGGACCCCGCCGTCGGCGACGCGGATCGGACGCGGCTGCGCGTCGAGATCGCTACGGTGCGCGGCGCGCGCGAGCGGGCCGGCGAGCCGGCGCGGCGGCAGCAGGCGCGCACGCAGCGCCTCACGCGCGCCCTGGCCCAGGAGGTCGCCGAGGCCACGGAGGAGGAGCGCACCGACGCCGTCATCGAGCGGCTGCGCACCGGCGCGCCCGTCCCCGCCGCGGACCTGGTCGCCGCGGACACGGTGCAGCGGCGCCGCGCCCGGCGCGACGCGGAGCTCGGCGCCGCCCCCAAGGGGCGCAAGCGCCGCCGCTGAGCCGGCGCGCGCTCAGGGCGCGCCGGTACGCATCCAGCGTCGGCGCGCCCGTGCTCAGAGCGCGCCGCTCTTGATCCAGTTGATGAACACGCACAGATCCGCCGTCGTGAGCGGCTCCTTCGGCGGCTGCGGCATGCGGTCGCCCGCCATGCCCGGCCGCGCCACCATCGCGTGCTGGCCCATGAGCTTCCACATCACGTAGCTGCGGTCGAGGTTCCTGGGGCTGACGTAGTCCAGCGCGCTCTGCTTCGAGCGGTCGGCCCACGCCGAGCGCATCTCGGCGGCGGAGTCGAAGCTGAAGTTGGCCACGGGATCGGTGATCCCGTGGCAGTAGCGCGCGGTGCAGCGGAGCGAGGCCACCTGGGTGTAGAGCATGGCCGCGGTCACGTTGGCCGTGGGGCAGTCGGGCAGGCCCGTGAGCTTCGGCGGCGGCAGGAGGTCCGGCGGCGGACGGAGATCGTCGAGGGGGCCCAGGTCCGGCGCCGGGCCCTCGGCGAGGTCCGGGGGCTCCGCCGCGTCAGCGGTCGTCTTGAGGTCAGGGGTAGGCGCCGGCGGCACAGGGCCGCTGCAGGCGCCGAGGAGCGAGGCGAGTGCGAGCGTCGTGATCGTCGATTTCATTGTGTTTTCCGGGCCCTTGTCTCAGCAAGTCCCGGACCACCAGGCGGTCACATGAAATCGAGAGGTTAGGCGACGGCCCGACGGGCCGCTGGGGGCTGACGACCCGGCGTGTCAGGGTCTTTTGGCCTCAACACGATCGACGGCGGACACCGCTCAGAGGGACTTCAGGTACTCGACCAGGTCGCTCTTCTCGCCCGCGCCGAGGCCGAGGCTGAGGACGCCGTCGTAGTGGTCCACCACCGCCGCGAGCGTCGCGAACCGCCCGTCGTGGTAGAAGCCGCCCTTTTGGTGGCTCCACAGGCCGCCGAGGGGCGCCGTGCGGTAGCGGCCGTCGGGGCTGCGGCTCGACTGGAAGTCGTCGATGCCGATCTCGGCGGCGGTGTGCGCGTTCCAGCCCGGCTCCGTGCCCTGCGGCTCCCGGTGGCAGCTCACGCAGCGCGCCTTCCCGGAGAACAGCGCGTCGCCGCGGCCAGCGGCGGCTCGATCGAAGCTGCCGGGCGGCGGCGGCGGCGCGGGCAGCGCGAGCTGGTAGGCGTGCAGCCCCGCGAGCTTCGGCGTCACGCGATCCTGCGCCGGCGGGATCTGCACGTCGCTGAAGCCGGCGCGGGCCGCCACCGGGAACTTCGCCGCGTCGGCGAGGCGCGAGTCGTGGAAGCGGCCCTTGCCGTGCATCTCGAGGACCGCCACGAAGGCGTTCCAGTAGGGTACGGAGCCCCAGCCGGTCCAGGTGTGCAGGTTCACGCCGGCCAGGCCGAACGCCGGCGGGATCAGCGTCGCCGCCGACTTGCCGTCGGGGCGGAAGGCCTTGCCGTCGAGGGCCAGCTCGGCGTCGAACTTGCCCGGGCCCCAGCTCCGCAGCACGGTGCGCACCGTCGCCTCGCTCACGCCGAGCAGGTCCGCGAAGGGCTTCACCGACGGCGACGCGGCGATGATGCCGCCCACGTCGAGATCGCGATTGGCCCAGCCGTCCAGGCGCCGGCCGATGAGGCCCGCGGCCACGCCGGGCGCGGTGAAGGAGCGATCCACCGTCGAGTGGCACAGGGCGCACTGGATGCCGATGGAGCGCAGCGGCGCGTCGTCCCCATCGCCGAAGAAGCCCGTGACGCCGACCACGGCGTTGAGGCGCAGCAGCGCCACCGTCGTCGCCGGCGCGTCCAGGTCCACGGCGCCGCGCTGCAGCGCGCGGCGCAGATCACCTGGCAGCGCCTCCACGTCCACCTTGAGCCCGAGCCCGAGCGCTGCCTTCGGGCTCACGCCGGGGCCCACGCCGCCGCCGCCGGCCCCGGCGATGGCCTGGTGCAGGCGCAGCGCCCCGCCCCAGAACTCCTCGTCACCGAAGGTGTCGTAGCGGAAGGTGCGGCGGCCCTGCTCGAAGGCCTGCACCGCGCTCCAGGCGATCAGCGCGTCGTTCGGCGTCAGCGCCTGCGCCTCGGCGGCGATGGGCGCCTCGGCCGGCGCGCTCGGCTGGGTGCAGCTGAGCAGGCCGCAGGTGGCGATCGCGATGCCCGCGAATCCGTAACTCCTCGTTTCCATGACCAACCCTCCTTGCCGGGGGCACCGTGCCTCCCTGCCGGATGGAGTGCCGGGGTCGCCAGGCGTTACACGAAAACTTTCCTGTATCCTTGCGACGCCTGCGGACTCTGATCAAGGAGGACCCATGTCGATTACCGCCCGCGCCCTCGCCCCCGGGAGCTGGAAGGAGAACCTCCTGTCCGACGAGGACATCGCCCACCGCGTGTGCGCCGGCGAGGTCGCCCTCTTCGAGGTGCTCATGCGGCGCCACAACCAGCTCCTGTTCCGCTCCGTGCGCGGGCTCCTGCGCGACCCCGACGAGGTGGAGGACGTGATGCAGGAGGCGTACCTGGCGGCCTACGCGCACCTCGATCAGTTCGCCGGCGCGGCGCGGTTCTCGACGTGGCTCGTGCGCATCGCGCTGAACGCGGCGCTCGCGCGCCTGCGCCGCCGCGGCCGGCTCGTCAGCCTTGGCGACGTCGGCGCCCTCGATGGCCTCGCAGAGCAGGACGGCAGCATGACACCGCACCAGAACGGGACCCGTGACCCCGAGGCGCTCGCCGGCGACGGCGAGCTCATCGCGACGCTGGAGCGCGCCGTGGACGGCCTGCCGGAGATCTCTTTCCAGCACATTGGGATCCTAAGCTTAGAATTCCACGTGGACAAGTTGTCGCG
>JADMIO011124134.1_pt1 | contig 52497 bp, 46 predicted proteins | sample 8958161 | NCBI WGS metagenome assembly JADMIO01 (sample SAMN16585339, study PRJNA669376) | soil metagenome | isolation source: Crop rotation soil | place: USA: Cullars Rotation, Alabama | collected 2011
GAGCAAAACCCACACGCGCCCTTCGAAGCCTCCATTCATCGCCAGCAACATCAAACCGCCAACACCCAGCACGGTGTAAATCCCCACCAGCACCGCAAATATCGGCAGCCAGAAATTTTCGGCCCGGTTGTTCTCAGGATTCATCAACGGCAACGCATTACCGACGAACGGATAAAAGTCCGAATGAGTATTGAACCAGAGCGCATGCGCACGCCGCAGCGGCAACAGGACGTAATAACGAAACGGATGGCGCGCGATCCGCTCGCTCGCAATTTGACCAAAGGCCGCATCCAACTCCGGAGTCATATCGGGAGTCTGCGCTGATTGGTCCTGGCTCGCATCGTTGTCCTCGTCGCTTTCGTCTTCGTCCTCGCTGTTCTTCGATTTAGCGGCTGGCTTGTCGTTCGTGGATTGATTTGGCGTTGGCGAACTCGAAGGCTTCGGTTCTTCCTCTTCGTGGTTGTATCGATCGAAGAGGGCCGCGACTCGATCATGTTCGGCTTCCGAATCGAAGGCGCTGTCCGGCAATTCGTCGATGTCAATCGGGGACTGATCCAGGTTCCAGAGCAGGTCGTCGAGAAACTCGCCATCGGTCATCCAGGTTTTCATCCAACGCTCGTAACCGAGCGGCACGAATTCGCCGGGCATGTTTCCGTTGGTCGGCGCCAAAGGTTGAAACACATGCAAGGTGCGCCAGTTGCGGATCGTCCACGGCGCCAGCACGAGCAGGAACGCAAACGAGAGTACGGCGCCGGCGCCGATCGTATGCCGCAATCGTTGCGTGCGGCGCCGCAGGATCTTCAAAAGTGCGAGGACACCAATCGCCGCCGTAACCAGTCCGACCTCAGGTCGAAACAAAACGTCGATTCCCGTAAGCAGTCCGGCGAGGGCCCACCAGCGCAGCTCGCGTTCAAATTTTTCTTCACGAAAGGCGAAGGTGGTCGCGATACACGCCGCCACGATCAGAAATGTCGCCGGCACCTCAGTGAGAATCGTCGCGGCATAGATCGTAGTGAATGGATTGATCGCGGCCAGCGCCAGGGCCGCGATCGCCGTACGCATTTTCCGCCGCTCGTCCGGCTGCCACAGCCACGCGAGCCAGGCCACGAGAATGCAAGTGCCGGTATCGATCAGCGCTTGAACGATGCGCACGGCCGCGTCGTTGGTATGTCCGAAGACCGCGTAGATGCTTGCCAGAAACAAAGGATAACCCGGCAGTCGCACGTACGTCGGCGAGAACGGCGCTTCGTCAAGATGGCTGTAGACGTGATGCTCGAGTACGTTGCGCGCAATCTGCTCGTAGACAATGCTGTCACCGGCAGAGTCGTTGGGCAGCCAATGCACAACTCCGAGCCGAAAGGCCGCGGCGATCACAATTAGCGACAGTAAGATGACCCGCTGCTTTCGCGTGAACATTGATTTCAGAGTATAGCGTTTCGTGCGGGAGTGTTCAGGGGAATACTTACGGCTGCGCTTCGACGGTCGCTTTTCTTTCCAACTTGCCCCAACCAACAATTGCCCCAGTGAACGCAGTCGAGACCGACTTGATCATCACGTAGTACATCACCTGGCGATAGCAGAAGCGCTGGAGGAACAACCACCAAAGCAGGCGCCAACGCTCTTTGCGTTCGAGCACAAACGCGAAGCAGGCCGCGCTCCAGTCAACGGCGAGGAACAGCGCGTAATAAAAAAGTATCTGCCGCATGTTGTTGAAGGTGTAGACAGATGGTTGCTGGAACCGATCGACGAGCGCCGACAGACAACTGTAGATGAGCAACAGATCCATGACGGGTGAAATCAATGGGAAGATGATCTGAAAGATCCAGACGTTGGGCATCGCCACGAAACCTAACGTGCCGTACTTCGGACGCAGCAGCGCGTCGCGATGCTTCCAAAGGCATTGCAAAGTACCGTAGGCCCAGCGATATCGTTGCTTGGCCAACATGCGCAGGTTCTGCGGCGCTTCGGTCCATCCGATCGCCGTCTCTTCATAGCCGATGTGATAACCGAGCTTGCGGATTTGCAGCGTCAGGTCCTGGTCCTCAGCCAGCGTATCGGTGCTGAAGCCGCCGCACTGTTCGATCAGTTCCCTTCTCCACGCGCCGACAGCGCCGGGCACCACCGTGATGCAATTCAAACTCGCGAACGCGCGGCGATCCATGTTCTGTGAAGTGATGTACTCGAGCGCCTGCCAACGCGTGACGATGTTGATGCGATTGCCCACCTTTGCATTGCCGGCGACCGCCCCCATCTTTGGGTCGCTGAATCGTCGCGCGAGCGCGCGGATCGTGCCCGCGGGAAACTGCGTGTCAGCGTCGAGCGCCACGATGATTTCACCCTTCGACTGACGCAGGCCAAGATTTAAAGCTTCGGCCTTGCCCGCATTTGGTTCGGTGAAGAGACGCACCCGGGGTTCGTCGGCGAACTGTTCGCGCACCACCTCGCTCGTCCGATCGATTGAACCGTCATCAACAACCACGATCTCGAAATTGTCGTAGTCGCAATTGAGCAGGCTGCGAATCGTCGCGCCGATCACGAATTCTTCATTGAACGCCGGCACGATGATCGAGACGAAAGGTTCGAATGCTTCACCGGCATGTTCGCGATAGCGGCGCCGCGAACGCAGCCATTGCGCGAACGCCAGAGCACCGATGAAGGCGAGCCGCGCGAGACCGAGCACGATGCCGACGATGAAGGCCCACTGCAGCAGCCAGGCAAGCTCGGAAAGGACCAGGAAGGCAATTGTGTCAGTGCGAGTGAACAAGCTCTCACTCGGCGGCAACGGCGGCATAACCTGGTCGCGCGTCCATCCGCCCAGCGCGGACACGGGCACAAATTGAAAACCACGAGACTTCAATTCACGAATTAAAATCGGCAGCGCTTCGATCGTCGATTCGCGATTGCCGCCCGAGTCGTGCAGCAAAACCACCTGGCCGCGCGTCTCCGGGTTTTTGTCGCTGGCCCGCTCTATCGTCTTCTGCACAATCTCGTCGGCGGTCGCGTCCGGCTTCCAATCGCCTGGATCGATGCGCAGTCCGACCATGACGTAACCGAGATTTCTGGCGCGAATCGCCGGCTCAACTTCTTCCGGCGTGTCGGCTTCGGCGTCTCCAAAATAAGGCGGCCGCAGCAGCACGGTTGAGCGGCCGGTGACCGCTTCAATCAAACGCTGGGTGGCATTCAATTCAAGATCAGTGAGCCGGCCGGGAATTTCACCGAGGTTCGGATGCGTGAACGTGTGATTGCCGACTTCATGACCTTCGTTCACTTCACGGCGCAGGATGTCCGGATAAGCCTGACCGTTTTTTCCCATCACGAAAAATGTGGCCGGCACATTTTCCTGTTTGAGAATGTCGAGGATCCGCGGTGTCCACTTAGGATCCGGCCCATCGTCAAAAGTCAGCGCGATGTATCCCGGATGATCGCCCGTGCGTTCGATGACGTACGACGTCGGAATCTTTTTCATGTCATAAGATTCCGCGCTGATAAAACCAGTATTCTCATCGACGGTCACACCGCGCTCACCTGGCTGCGGACTGTCCGTCACGCGCAGTATCTCTCCCGAGCCTTCGAAGTCGACCTCGTAACCGTAGGACATCTTGATCAATCCCTGCGGCGTGGGGTTGGCCTCATCGGTTCCAAAGACGGACCAGAGTGAAGGATCTTCTGAGCCCAAACGCCACACCCCGAAACCCGCCGGATGATAGCCGCTGGCGGCGCGCATTTGATTGAACGCCGTCACTCCGTCGAGAAACCAGACGATGTGATGTGAATCGTCCTCTTCGTAATAATCGTAATGCGGATTGCCGGTCGTCTTGTCATATTCGACCTGGGCCTCGGAATCGCGCGCGTGAATCAAAGCTTCCTGGAAACTAATTTCGTTGGCGTTGTGTCCTTCCTCCCAGTCATATCCATAATTACCCAGCGCGATGATCGTCTTCGCCGGATCCATCTCGCCCATACGCTTTCGCAAACGCTCTTCGTACCATGACTGCGAAGCAATCGGCCCGTGGTCCTTGTTGGCGTAGTGTTCATCGTAGGCCATCAGGATCAGATAGTCGGTCGCCGCGGCGTATTGCTTGTAGTTCCAGGCGTCATTGTCGAAGGGCACGGCCTGAGTCAGCACCCAGTTGCGCGCCTTGAATTGGTCGTGCAACTCCTGGACGAACTTAAGGAGGTTCGGCTGCGTTTCGGGCGCAGGCTCTTCAAAGTCCAGACAGATACCGGAAAACTTATTCTGTTCGACGAACAAGGTGATGGCATCGATCAAACGCTGTCGCGCACCCTCGTCTGCGACGGCATCGCTCAGCAGTTTTTTCTCCCACGTCTCGTCCGTCAGGTTTTGCACCATCGGAATGATCGAGAGGTCCGGCCGCTTCTCACGAATCAGGTTGAGCGCTTTGATGGCCTGCGGATCGTTGAGTTCATTTGCCAGCGGACTCTCGCCGGGTTTGGCCGGAACCAAATGCGCCCACTGCGGCATCACCCAATCGAGGCTTGCCAGGTTTCGCTCGAGCGATGAAAAACTGGACTCGTCCCAGTCGATGTAGAAACCAACGGTCAACTGCTTGTCGCCGAAGCTGGCCGGCTTTGGCAGTGGCGCAGAAGTGGGCGGCGGCGCGATCGTCATCAATTCCGGACGGCGACCGGGAACGACTCGGGTCTTGGCCAATTCCTTCTGTAATTCCTGTTGGGCGTTTTTGGCCTTCGCTTCGCGAGCAGTCGGCAACACGGCTTTGGGCTGGGGCTTGATGTCGGACGCGCGCGGCAGATTTTGCAGAGAGCGCAGGGTGAGCTTTGGCAGGAACGGAGCTGAGAGCACGCTCGAAATAAAGATGGCGGCAACTATGGTCGCCAGAATGCCGACCGCCAAATAAGTGCGGCGCACATGCCGCCAGCGGCGGCCGCGCGGATCATAGAAGACAGGAGAGCCTGACGGAACTTTTTGAGGCACTTAAAATTTCCGGCAACACGGAAGATTTCTTGCTGCGGGATACCCTTTGATGTCTATAAACGGGCGCGGGTTGATAGTCAAGTGAAGTAAATAATTTGGAGGTCGGTTGTGTAGAACGGCGCGGAAGAATCGTCCACAGATTTCACAGACTGCGCAGAGAGGAAAAACATTGGCTTGGATCTCCACCTGGACCTGGCATTAGCCTTTCACCGATCACGCTCCGCCCATCTGTGTGATCTGTGAAATCTGTGGACGATTCTTTGTTATTCCCAGCCAATCGTGCGCATTACCGCATAGAGAAAAGCCGCCCGCGGATAGCGAGCGGCTTTCCGGTGAACTGTTGGGATTGACCCGCGGCTGTGACCTTCGGAAAGAAGGTGTCACAGTGACTTAGTCAGGCAAACAATCCTAACAATCTGGATTATCGATGCCTGAGTTAGGTCTCAGCCACCTCACTGTGATTAGAACTCATATAAATTTTGGATCACCTCCTTTCCAGTGTTGAGGCGATAATAAAACTGAAGCGCGAGGTCGTCAATAATTTTTTTCGGTGTCACTTGTCATTCGTCACTAGTCACTCGTCACTTGCACGCGTTGCCCTCCCTAACGGTCGGGCTTCTGACACACCAGTTGTCCACTCGCATAGACCAACCAGGGATGTTCGATCCCAAAGAAGTACGCCAGCTCGCGATAATCGGACGCGTCGTGAATTACAAAGTCGGCGCGCTTTCCCTTCTCGAGCGATCCAATCTCCTCACCACGGCCCAGCGAGTATGCCGCGTTGATCGTGGCAGCGGTGATCGTTTCGGCAGGTGTCATCTTCATCTGCGTGCATGCCAGTGAAAGGATCATCGGCATCGACGGGACGGGCGATGACCCGGGATTGAAATCGGTGGCCAACACTACGGCCAGGCCCGCATCAATCATCTGCCGCGCCGCGGGATAATCACTCGACCCGAGCGCGTAGACCGATCCGGGGAGTAACACTGGCTGAACCTTCGCGGCTTTGAGTGCCATGATGCCGGTCGCGTCCGTGTGCTCCAGATGGTCTGCGGTGGCCGCATTCAACTCGGCAGCGAGCTTGGCGCCGCCGGAAAGTGAAAGCTGATCGGCATGCACGCGCAAACCCATTCCATGACAGCGGGCCGCGGAGAGGATCTCCCACGTTTCATCGGTGGTAAAGACATCTTGTTCACAAAACACGTCGCAATATTCGGCGAGACGTTCCTCGGCGATGCGCGGCAACATTTCATTGATGATTAGGCTCACATAAAGATGGCGGCGCGATTTGTATTCGGTGGGAATGTCGTGCGCGCCCAAGAACGTCGGCACATAACGCAAAGACGTTTCACCATTTAACTGCTTGATGGCGCGGAGCAGTTTCAACTCATCTTCAAGCGTCAGGCCATAACCCGACTTCGCCTCAACGGTGGTGGTCCCGTTGCGCAGAAACCAATCAGCGTAACGCTTGCCGGCTCTGACCAATTCAGCTTGCGAGGCATTGCGCGTCGATCGCACAGTCGAGCGAATGCCGCCACCTCGCGCGGCAATCTCGCGATAAGTCGCGCCACTCGCTCGTTGCTCGAATTCATTTGCCCGAATGCCGGCGAACACCGGATGAGTGTGCGCGTCGACGAACCCCGGCAAGACGACGCGGTGACCCGCATCGATTACTTCGCAGTCGCCGCTAATGAGACTCTCGATCTCACGACGCCGGCCCACGGCCTCGATGTACTCACCGCGCACGAGCATCGCGCCGTCTTCGATAATCGCAAGTTGACGCAAATCTCCGCCCGTCCGCGGTCGTCGCGCGCCGCCAAGCGTCACAAGTTGTGCGCAGTTTGTGATTGCGAGAGTTTCAGGCACGAAGACGACCTAGGATTCCTTGTAGAGTCCCGCGCCGGCGAGTATGCCAAGCGGATATTCAATCAATCCCCACCCGAGAATCATCAGAATGAGCCGGGGCGGAACATTTATCAAAAGCATGTTAATGGTGCCGCTGTAGGCGTATAAACAAAACCACAGAATCAGCGCGGTGATGAGTGCCGTCTTTGGGCCAGGTCCCAGTCGCGCCCTGATCATGGCGTAGAGCAAAACCGCCAGGAGGCCAAAGATGAAAGTAAACGTGACGGCGAGCAGCGCGAAGCCAGCCCCTGGCGGGGTAATTCCCATTCTCTGCATGTCGGCTTCGATATGAGGACCGAGAATGAGGTCGTTCAGCACGAACTCGCCAACGTTGAGAACCAATCCGGCGACGAAGCCGCCGAGGAGGACTCGTCCAAAATTAATCCTACTCATTAGTCGTTGCCTCCTTCCCCGTTTGCGGTGAACGGCTCCGCTTTTTGTCGAGGAGATAAATGGCGACACCGATGACATTGGCGATTATCACGACCGCGATAATCTTCGCGGCGAACAGAAAACGGCTTTCGACTTCGATGATCGGAAAGATCGTGTAGAACGCGCCGGTGACCGACGCGAGGAATCCGAGGACGGCTGCCAGCTTCAACCACAAAGGCGCGCGCGCGCCGAAGCGTTTCATGGCCACCACCGGAATCGCAAACAGCACCATATAAATCATCGCGTACAAAACACTCGCGGTGTTGTCTTGAAATTGAAAGGCTTCGGCTTCCTTCACTCCGATCAAAGGCGCCAGACTAAACAGCAGTGTGATTACGCCGACGAAAAGAATCGAATTCACCGGCGTCCGATATTTCTTGTGCAGCTTCGCAAACCAGCCGGGCAGCAAATTGTCCCAGCCGGCGACCATCGGCAGACGCGTGTTGCCGGCAAAGTAAATGCTCATCAGAGCAATTTGCCGCGCCGCCACACCGAAGATGGTGATCGAAATCAGCATCGAAACCCAGCCGAACGATCCGAACCCCAGACTCAGCACCTGCGGAATCGGCGCAATCAGATCGACTTTGTCGGGAGTCACAAACGCCAGCACCGAGCCGGTGCCGAGAATGAACATCAAGGCGATGATTGGCGCCGAGATCCAAACCGACCGGCTGATGTTTTTGGCGGGCGCGCGACACTCGCCCGCGAGAATTGCGACGTATTCAAATCCGGAAAGCGCGCCGACAGCCAGCTTGCTGCACACGTTCACATTATGACTATTGAATTCCGGCATGCTCAGCGTGAAGGGATGATAGTTGGCCAGGGTCCCATGACCAGCCGTGATGAACGGCAACAAGATCAAAATCGCGACGGTGATGATGAGCATCGCGCCGCCAAAGTTCTGCACCCATTTGCCCAGCGCCAGGCCTCTCCGCGACGCCGCGACGATGGCCGTCATCAACACCACGCAGACGAGCGTCGTCATCCACTTGTTCTCGTGCATCCAATCGGCGCGTGGACCAATCGCGTAGGCAATATTCTTTTTGATGATCAGACTGATGCCCGACATCACCAGGATGCCGAAGAGCCAGAAATTCCAGGCAAGCAGAAAAGCGACGAAGTCGTCGAAAGCAACTTTGGCCCATTGATACAGTCCGCCCTCGAGCGGCGCGAGACGATTGAGATAGATGACGACCGCCGCCAGCGGCAAGTAAAACGTCGCGATCGCAATCAGCCAGAAAGCCATCTGCGACCGGCCCATGGTCGCGGCGAAGCCCACCCAGACGGTGCCGAAAACAAAGACGACTTGCGTGAGCACCAGATCGAAAAGGCGCAGCTCTTTTTTGAGAGAAGCGCTGCGCGCCTCGACTTCGCGTCCAACCGTTTCCAGTTGCGAAGGGGCGCCGTTGGCTGCTGATTCCATGTCAGTGATAACGGACTAGCGCGAACAGATCGAAGAACATGTGCGCCAGAATCACCGGCATTATTCGCTTCGTTTTTTGAAAGTACAGCGAAAACACGGTGAACATCGACGCGGTTAGTAACGCCGGTATGACTCCCTGGTAAAGATGGTAGGCCGATTGAATGATCACGCTCGCCAAAACTGCGAGCGCAGACGAGCCGGTAAGAAATTCGACTTCGGTGATTACGTAGGCTCGGGCCAATAGTTCTTCAAAGAACGGATTCAATAATAAAAACAGAACGCCTGAGACCGACAACAGATCCGACATGAACTCGATATTGCGCGGACTTGGATTGGCCGCATGGCCCAAACCCGCAGACGTGATCGAAATTGCGAGCCACCAAATGACCATGGCCACGTAGCCCAATACCATCACCAGGAACGATCTCGGAATGTCTTTCCATGAAAAGCTAAAGCCGAGGTTGCGCAGACTTCGCCCCTGCCGGAAAAGCACGTAACACAACAGGCTGATCCCGCCCAACTCATTCAGGATTCCTGAAATCGCAATCGCCTTGCCCGGCACCGGCCGCCCCGGACTGCTGTTGGTGACGACTGTATAAATCGAAATGATCAGCAGCGGCGAAAAGACAATTAGAAAGATCAACGCGAATTCGAGGATGCGAATTCTTTTTTCCGGTAGTGCCGGCGCGGGTGCGCTCGGAGTCACGGAGGCTTCAATTTCCATGAGCTCGGTGATCAGCTAGGCGCTGGAAGTGTGATCGTGCACTATCCGCCAGCCTGCTTTCGTTTTGCGAAACAGCAAGGTGAAGGTTCCGTGCGGCTCATCGGCCGCGCGCTTCAGACGCCAACGGCCCAACACCAGCGCCGCATCGGCACTCAAAACATTAATTTCCAAATCACTGAAAGTCAGCGTGCCCATCTTCTCGCGCGTGTCGTAATTCTTTTTGTAACGATCGATCACCTGCTGCCAGCCACGCGTGATGCTGTCTCCGCCCACGAACTCGGTATTTGGAGAACGATCGTATCCATCCATGTATCCTTCAATGTCGCCGCGGTTCCAGGCGGCGGCCTGCGCCTCAATGACAGCCCGAATCGCCGCCTCGTTCGCATCTGTTTTTTGCGCGATTGTCGATGCTGATAGAGACAGAATGGCAACCAGGATTGCCAATGCGGAAGACGAATGACTGCGTCGCAACCCAATGTTTATAGCCATCGGTTTTCTTTTCATAATCAAAGCGCCTTTAGGCGCGTCCTTATAACATGACGCGACTAAAGGCGCTAGAAAATATTTGGAGTCCGCCCGCAGATTGAAACGGCGACGGCGCTTTGGATTGATTCTCGGCGAGCTTCTGGGAGAAGGAGATCCAAAGCGCCGTCGCCGCTGCGCTCTGCCGGCGCACTCCAAGTTAGAAGTAGCGGTAGTGCCCGGTGATCTTCCACGCGAACATGACGTCTTCCATCCGTGTACCCGCGCCGATGTTGTGAACGATCAAATAACGCTGCGAAGGCTTGTACCAAACATTCGTTACCATGCCGATGTGATCTTGTCCCGTACCCATGTCCCACGTCACCAGATCGCCGGGTTGGAAATCTTCGCTGCGATTTGTAATCGGCTGCGATTTGCCCTTGCGCGCGAAGTAGGTCTCAAGATTAGGCACGCGGCGATGATCGATGTTCGAGTCAGGGCTTTTCAATCCCCAACGCGTCGGATATGCCGGGAAACTGCCCTTCATGTCCTCGTGCACATCCTTTTGCAAATCAACGTTGGCTTTGCGGAAAGCGCGAATGATTACGTCTGAGCACACGCCCGTCTCAATCGGCACGTCGCCGTTGGGGTAATCAAGTTTTTGGTATGACGGATCGTAGCTGGTCGTCTTGCCGATTTGATCGCTGGCGCCGTCAATAACCGTCTTCAGCGCCGGTGAACTATTCACAGCCAGCGCGCGCACCTCGGTCTCCTGCTCCGGCGGTCTCAACTGCGGACGGGTCCGCGCGGATTGTTGTTGGCAGGAAACGACCAGCAACAGAGTCGCGGTCAGGAATAGAAAAGCGAGAATCGTTTTCATCATGAACAGTTTAGACGCCGAATTTGTCTGGCGCGTTCCCTCGATCCACCCGAACATCATTCCGCGCGCGTGCGCAGCCATTCTCGGATGTCGTCGCGCATGGCGGTCGATACTTCATGGCCGGCGTCATAGCTGCGAAACTCCACGTCCGTGGCCCGGCGTCGCAGCGCTTCACCATAATTCTCGACCCGCGCCGGCGGATAATATTCGTCGCGGGCTCCGGCCAAATGAAACACCGCCGCGGTCGTCTCCTGATAAGCGTCATTAGTGTCCCAATCGCCGGGAATGCCACCCGCAATTCCGATCACGCCTCTGAGTACGTCCGTGTGCGAAAACGCAAATTTGTAATTCAGCGCACACGATTGAGAGAAGCCGAGCAGAAAAATCCGTGCGCGATCGGCAATCCTTTCATTAACGAGCGACTCGATCATCTCCAGCAGCGCCCGCTGATGAATCGCCACCGACTCTTCCGGACGGTAATTCGACAGCCAGCCAAATCCATAACGCAAAGGCCCGCCGGGCTGCTTCGGCTCGCGCAGATGTTGGTGCGGGCCTTGTAAGGCCGCGAGCGCGAAACCGTCGGGCGCGGACAGCTTCGCTTCACGCATTCCATGCCACTTGCTCGCGCCGTAACCATGCAAGGCGATCAGCAGTGGGGCTGGCCGCGAGGCAGCGGCAAGAACATCGTAGTGAAGTTTGATTTGCGCGGTGAGCGTGCGTTCGACTGGCAATTCTGAAGGACTCATCTCGGCGCTTATACCAAACGGCGCGTCGCATTCAAAGTCGCTTCACGAATTTATATTTGAAATAAACCGCCGCCGCGATCAGCAAACAAAATACGATCACGAAAAGAACTAATATGCTGACTGCCAACCATGTACTCATTAAATAGTTGAACCGGGGGGGCCCACCGGAAGTTCCACATTTTTCAATCGACGCTTCGTTGCAAACGACTCGCAGGACGGCTACGATGCTTTGACAGGATCTTAAAACGCAACTACGTCGATCGAGGACAAACGGACATGAAATTCCCAGGCGGACTGAACATTCAGGCGATGATGAAGCAGGCGCAGCAGATGCAGGAAAAGATGGCGCGCGAGATGGAAGAGATGCGTGTCGACGCGTCCGCCGGAGGTGGCGTAGTGAACGTCACCATGAAGGGCGATCACGAAATTATCTCGCTGACCGTGGACCCTGAAATCGTCAAAGAAGGCGACGTGGAAATGCTGCAGGACATGATCGTCGCCGCGGTTAATGAAGGCAACCGCAAAGTGAACGAAGCGATGAAGAGCAAGCTGGGCTCGATGTTGCCGCCGGGACTGGGAAATATGTTCTAGTGATACGAAGTAGCGCAAGTTGTTAACTTGCGTGTTGCGCAGGCCAAACGCAACTTATCAAGTTGCGCTACATCAATGCTCGATTACGCTGAACCCGTCACCAAACTTATCGACGAATTTAAGCGGCTGCCCTCTATCGGACAAAAGTCTGCTCAGCGTCTGGCTTTTCACATTCTGCGTTCGCCCGAGGTCGATGTTGAGAGATTGATCCAGGCATTGCACGAAGTGAAAGAGAAAATCACCGAGTGCTCAGTCTGCAACAACCTCACCGACATCAATCCCTGCCGCTTCTGTTCGGCGCCGTCACGCGACCGCTCGCTGCTGTGCGTGGTCGAGCAACCGTACGACCTGGTCGCCGTTGAAAAAACACGCAGCTACAAAGGTCTCTATCACGTGCTGCACGGCTCGCTTTCGCCGATTCGGGGCGTGCGTCCGAATGATCTGCGACTCGAGAATTTGCTGACGCGGCTCAAACCTGAGAACAACGACGGCGTAGAGATTCGAGAGATCATCCTGGCCACCAATCCCAACACCGAAGGCGAAGCAACCGCGAATTACATCAGCCGCCTGCTCAAACCACTCGGCTTACGGGTAACGCGGCTCGCGATGGGCATGCCCGTCGGCAGCGACCTCGAATACGTCGATGAAGTGACGATGGACAAAGCGCTCGCAAACCGGCACGAGATGTAATTAAAGGCAAAGAGCGAAGGGGTAAGAGCGCAGACCACGTCTGGCCTTTGCCCTTCCCCCTTCGCCCTTTGCCCTTCGCCCCTTTGCCGCCTTAAGCCAGTCCCTGCAACCACCCCGGCTCGCGTTCATGCTCTTCCTTCATGCGATGCATGCGCGCGGTCATGACTGCGGCGCGTCCCAGATACCCCAGCACCTCACGTGAATTTTCGCGACTGACAACGGGTAGCCGGCCGATGTCGTTGCGCACCATCTTCTCGATCGCCTCGTAAAGAATTTCGTCAGGATACGTAACGATGAGATTGCGGCTGCCGGCCTCAATCACCGTCAAGCCGTCGTTGTCGAATTCTTCAATCGCCCGCAGCACGTCGCCTCGCGTAATAATCCCGCAGAGCGATCCGCCTTCGTCGACAATCAGTGTCCCCTGGCGGCGCGTCAGCTTGCGATCACGCTTGGCCAGGCGGTCTGCCAACTCCGACACTTTCATCGAGGCGGAAATCATCGGCACCTCGCGATCCATCGCTTCGCTGACCCGTAACCCCATCAAAGGATCGACTACGTATTCACGATTGATGTGAAAACCTCGGCGCGCGACCTTCTCGGTCAAAATCGATCGGCGCAAAGCAAGCACGGTCACCGCATGCGCGGCGATGCAGGCGACCAACAATCCCGGCAACAAATTCAGATCGTGCGTCAACTCGAGCGTGAACACCATGGCCGTCAAAGGCGAGCGCATGGTGCCGCCCATCATCGCGGCCATGCTGATCATCGCCCATAACCCCGCGTCGCCCAGCGGCAGCCAGCGCGCTTCCAACGCACCCAACGCTCCACCCATGATGAGCAGCGGCGCCAGCACACCGCCCGAGGTTCCCGACCCCAGCGAGATGGACCACACCAGCGCTTTGCCAATCAGCAGGCCGGCGACCATCGGCCCAATCAATTCGCCGCGCAGCAAACCCTGAATCGTTTCATAACCAACGCCGAGCACACGTGGATCGATATAACCACCGATGCCGACGAACAAGCCGCCAATCGCCGGCCACCACATCCAGTGAATCGGCAATTTAGTAAACAGATCTTCGAACGCGTAGACCAGCGTGGTCAGCACTCCCGACGCCAGGCCGGCGATCAAGCCGACCACCAGCGCGAGCAATAATCCTTCAGTGCCGAGCGGCAGGTGGGTCGTGATCGGGAAGATTGGGCCACTGCCCATCAACGGGATGCGCAGAGCGCCCGCCGTAGCAGCCGCCAGCGCCACCGGAACAAACGATCGCGGCTTCCATTCGAACAGCAACAACTCGACGGCGAGCAGCACCGCCGCCACCGGCGAAGCAAAGATCGCCGCCATGCCGCCGGCGGCGCCGGCCACTAACAGCGTCTTGCGCTCGGCCGGTGACAGGTGAAACATCTGCGCGAACAGCGAACCGACCGCGCCGCCGGTCATGATGATCGGGCCTTCGGCGCCGAACGGACCGCCGGTGCCAATCGAGATTGCCGACGAGAGCGGCTTCAGCACCGCGACCTTTGGTTCCATGCGACTGCGGCCGAACAAAATCGCTTCCAACGCTTCCGGGATTCCGTGTCCGCGAATTTTTTCTGAACCGAACCAGGCCATCAAGCCAATGATCAAACCGCCGACGACCGGAGCGAGAATCACGAATGGCCCCAGACGATGATTGACCGGAGAAAGAAAATCGGCCGACAGTGTCCGATAGAAAACGAGATTGGTGATGATGGCAATCAGCCAAACTAAAATCTTAGCGACCAGGGCGCTGAGCGCGCCGATTACAATCGCCATCAATGAAAGAAGGAGCACACGCCTGTCCTGCGTGAAATCGGCAAGCCGGTCTTCGGCCCGCTCGACTCTTGAAGTCATAGTTATGCCTTTCGTTTTATGTCAGAATGAACATCAATAGGATAAAGGGGGGGAAGAAACAACAGTAATGAGTTTTGATGCGGTGATCAAGCACGGTTCAAAAATCAGTCGGCGCGCGCGAGGGCGGTCTTTGATCACAGCCGCGACCCTCCTCGCGATTTCAATCTCATCGGTGGAAATACCCGCCGCAACCTATGAAGCTGCCGTGGGCGCCATCGCCACGACGGGACTGGTGCGCGTCAACGGCGCAGTTGTAGTGTCAGGGCAGACAATGTTTGGACAAAGCAATATACAAACGTCGATAGACTCGGACACCATCATCGATTTCAAAAACCTGGCCCATCTTCATGTCGGCCCGCAAAGTCTACTGACGATTGACGCGTCGCCGACTCAGGTCTCAGTCATCTTATCGGCAGGACATGTGAGCTGTTCGGTTCCGAAAGGAACGTCACTGAGTCTGCGCACATCCGACTCTTCGATTAGTACCGACAGCAATCAAGCTGCTGTTTTCGATGTCGAGGGAACGGACTGCGACGGCACGACAATTTCCGTATTGGCCGGGCAATTGAAGGTTAGCGGATCCGCCGGTCAGCGCGTCTTGATGGCCGGAGATTCGCTGGCAACCGGCGCAACGGCGCCGCCGGCAATTCATGCGAAGAACAAAGCTGGCTTGTTTATTCTTGGCGGCATGGCTGCGGGTCTGATTCTCGCGGCGATCATCGGCCGGCAGCCGCAGCCAGAGACAGCCTTTCCCGGCGGCTGCATCGATCTCCTCAGCGGCCAATCGAACTGTCGTTAGTGGTCTGCTTCATTATCGTCGGCCGCACGCCGCCATCATCTGTTCAGCTTGCTGAATGAATACTCATTCAGTATTATTAGCCGCCATGATTCAGGTCAAAAAAGCCGCTGTTCTGGGGGCCGGCACGATGGGGGCGCAGATTGCCGCGCACCTGGCCAACGCGGGCATTCCCACCTTATTGCTCGACATCGTTCCCCAGGATGAAGCCGACCGAAACAAGATCGCGCGCGCCGGCCTCGAGGCTGCGAAGAAAGCAAAGCCCGCCGCCTTCTTCACTGCGGACCGGGCGGCCCTCGTCTCGATCGGCAACTTTGCAGACGACCTCGCAAAACTTAAAGACTGCGATTTGATCATTGAAGCCGTCGTCGAAAATCTCGAGATTAAACGAAGTCTCTATGAAAAGGTCGAGCAGCATCGCCGCCCGGGCGCGGTGATCGCTTCAAACACCAGCGGCATTCCGTTGGCCCAACTTGCCGAGGGCCGCTCGGATGATTTTCGCGCGCACTTTCTCGGCATGCACTTCTTCAACCCGCCGCGCTACATGCATCTGGTGGAAATCATTCGCACGGAATGGACCAGGCCGGAAGTTTCCTGCTCGATGTTTGGATTCCTCGACGAGCGTCTGGGCAAGGGTGTGGTGGTCGCGAAGGACCGGCCGAACTTCATCGCTAATCGGATCGGCACTTACGGCGCGCTGGTCACGATGCAGACGATGATCGAGGACGGCTACTCGATCGAGGAAGTGGACAAGATTACGGGCCCCGCCGCCGGTCGGCCCAAGACCGCGACGTTTCGCACCTTTGACCTGGTGGGGCTGGACGTGTTCGCGCACGTCGTTAAAAACCTCCACGAGAATCTTCCCGACGATCGCGAACGCGAAATTTTTGTCATGCCCGAGTTCGTAACGAAGATGATCGAACGCGGGCTGCTCGGCAACAAGACCAAAGCCGGTTTCTATCAGCGCAAGAAAGGCGAAGGCGACAAGCGCGAAATCTGGACGCTCGACACAGCGACGATCGATTATCGACAGACGCAGAAAGTTAAGCTCCCCGCCCTCGATATGGCGAAGAACATCGAGGACACGCGCGAGCGTCTCAAGGCGCTGACATGGTCAAAGGATCGCGTGGGCGCATTTCTTTGGAAGACGCTTTCGCGCACGCTCTGCTATACGGCCGAACGCATTCCGGAAATTGCGGAGACGATTGTCGAAGTCGATCGAGCGATGCGCTGGGGCTTCAATTGGGAACTCGGGCCGTTTGAAGTTTGGGATGCCATCGGAGTTGAAAAATCAGTCGCCAAACTAAGGGAAGCTGGCCGCGCGGTTCCGGCCAACGTACAGAAACTTCTGGACAGCGGCGCGCAGTCTTTCTACAAACAGGAAAACGGCCAGCGCTTCTATTTCGATTTTGCTTCCGGCCAATATCAGCCGCTTGCCGATCTGCCGGGCACAATCATTCTCAAGTCTCTGAAAGATCGCAGCGGCGTAATCAAGAAGAATTCCGGCGCCTCGATGATCGATCTCGGCGACGGCGTGGCTTGTGTCGAATTTCATTCCAAGATGAATTCGATTGGCGGCGACACGCTCGAGATGCTGCGCTTCGCCATCGCCGAAACGGAGAAGAATTTTGTTGGACTGGTCGTCGGCAACCAGGGCGTGAATTTTTCGGTGGGCGCGAACCTGATGCTGATGCTGATGGAAGCGCAGGACGAGAACTGGGAAGAGCTCGACATGATTGGCCGCTATTTCCAGTCTTCAGTGATGAGTCTGCGCTACTCGCCGAAGCCGGTTGTAGTCGCGCCCTTCCAGATGGTTTTCGGCGGCGGTTGCGAGATGGTTTTGCACGCCGACAGGGTGCGGGCCGCGGCCGAGACTTACATCGGCCTGGTCGAAGTCGGCGTAGGAATAATTCCGGCCGGCTGCGGCACAAAAGAGATGTTGGTGCGCGCGCTTGATTCGATTCCGGCCGACATGAAAGACGCCGATCCGTTTCCGTTCGTGAAGCGCGCCTTCGAAACGATCGCGCTGGCGAAAGTTGCTACGTCGGCGGAGGAAGCTCGCGACTTTGGTTTTCTGCGTGAACAGGACACAATTTCGATGAACACCGATCGCTTGATTGCCGACGCGAAGAAGCAGGTACTGGCGCTCGCGGCGAGCGGCTATGTGCAGCCGCAGCAGCGTACCGATGTTCTCGCTTTGGGAAGTCCGGCACTAGCCACGCTGAAGCTGGGTGTGCATCTGATGAAGCGTGCGGGTTACATTTCGGAACACGACGCGTTGATTGGCGAAAAGCTGGCGCGGATTTTAACCGGCGGCGATTTGAATCATACGACGCGCGTGAGTGAACAGTATTTGCTCGATCTGGAGCGCGAAGCATTTCTATCTTTGATTGGAACGCGCAAGACACAGGATCGCATCGGGCACATGTTGAAGACGGGTAAGCCGTTGAGGAATTAAGCTACCTGCGATTGTTTAGAGGCGGGCGTTGCCCGCCCCGGCGGCGACAGATGAAGCTATTCAAATCAGATGAGCCGAACACTTTTCACTACGTGACGACTGTCACGTTCAAACGCGTGCCCGTTTTCAGAAGCACCCACGCATGTCAATTGTTTATTGAAGCCCTGGCGGAAACTCGAAGACATTGCAATTTCAAACTGATCGGCTATGTGGTGATGCCGGATCATGCCCACTTGATCTTGAATCCGCATGTTAAGACGATTAGCGACGTGATCCGGCGACTTAAGAGCTCATCCGCGCGCGCAATATTAGATTGGTTACGCCAGAACAAACACGAAGCGTCAATTCGCAAGCTCACACTTGATAAACCTCAATCAGGCAATCACTCGCATGCTCTGTGGCAGAAGGGTTTCTCGTCGATCGACTTGTGGAGTCCCCGTTTCATTCTGCAGAAGCTAAGTTATGTTCATCTTAATCCGGTGAGAGCAAACCTTTGTGATCATCCAGCGAAATGGAAATGGTCCAGCTATGGCGCTTACTCCAAACATGAATCAGGTGAGGTGCCTATTGAAGTTGATGGTCAGAGTTATTGGCAAGAAACGGAATTAGCCGACGCGGCGGGCAACGCCCGCCTCTAAACAACACTGTGAGGTTTGAATTTCGATGAAAGACGCAGTAATTGTTTCCGCTGTAAGAACCGCAGTCGGCAAAGCGCCCAAGGGAACTTTGCGATTCACGCGCCCCGATGACATGGGCGCGGCAGCGATCAAAGAAGCCATCGCGCGCGTGCCAGGTTTGGAAGCGAGCGAGGTCGACGACGTGATCATGGGCTGCGCGATGCCCGAAGCGGAACAAGGAATGAATGTGGCACGGGCGGCCGCGATTCGCGCCGGGCTTCCGGTTGAGACCAGCGCGATGACGATCAATCGGTTCTGCTCTTCGGGACTGCAAACAATCGCCATGGCCAGCGATCGCATTCGCACCAACGGCGCCCACGTGATTGTGGCCGGCGGCCTTGAATCGATGTCGATGATTCCGATGGGCGGCCACATCATTCGTCCGAATCCGACGTTGATGGATACCTATCCCGACTTTTATCTCAGCATGGGGCTGGCGACTGAGAATGTCGCGAAGAAGTATGAAGTCACGCGCGAACAGCAGGACGAATTCGCTTTGCGTTCGCATCAGCGAGCGATTGCGGCCCTCGACGCGGACAAGTTCAAGGACGAAACGGTCCAGTTGACTGTCACCGTCGAGGAATTGAATGCAGAAACCCGACCGTCAGGGAGGGTGCAGCGAACGCAAATCGTATTCGACAGAGACGAAGGCCCGCGTCGCGAAAGCACGGCGGAAGCACTCGCAAAATTGAAACCGGCATTTCAGATGAACGGCACGATCACCGCCGGCAATTCTTCGCAGATGTCCGACGGCGCGGCCGCGGCAATCGTGATGTCGGAAGACAAAGCGAAGCAACTCGGCGCAAAACCTCTGGCGCGTCTGGTCGCGTATGCCACGGCCGGTTGTCCGCCGGAAGAGATGGGCATCGGTCCCGTCTACGCGATTCCGAAAGCATTGAAGCTCGCCGGATTGACGCTCGACGACATCGCCGTCATTGAATTGAACGAAGCGTTTGCAGCGCAGTCTCTCGCCGTAATCAAGATGTTGGAATTGAATCCTGACAAAGTTAACGTGAATGGCGGCGCGATCGCTCTGGGCCATCCCCTGGGATGCACGGGCGCCAAGCTCACTGCTTCGATCCTGCGTGAGCTGGAAAGACGCGATGCGCGCTATGGCATGGTGACGATGTGCGTCGGTGGCGGCATGGGCGCCGCGGGAATATTTGAAAGATTGTGATGAGTGATGAGTGATGAGTGATGAGTGATGAGTGATGAGTGATGATGATGAGTGATGAGTGATGAGTGATGAGTGATGAGTGATGAGTGATGAGTGATGAGTGATGAGTGATGAGTGATGAGTGATGAGTGACAAACGACAAGGAGCCAGGATTGTTCTTCTTGCCGATCACTGTCACTCAAGACTCGTCACTTGATACTCATAACTCATTACTCATTACTCACTACTCATCACTTCTCAAGTGCGACTGAAAGGAGCACCAATGGCAGCCGTAATGGACCAGAAGGAACTTATCAAAGGCGGAAGTTTCTTAATCGAAGACCGCACGCCGAACGAAGTTTTTACGCCGGAAGATTTCAACGAAGAGCATCGCATGATTGCCGACACCACGCGCCAGTTCATGGACGCGGAAGTCTTGCCGCGCATCAACGAGCTCGAAGCGAAAGACTGGAATCTCGCGCGTCAGTTAGTGAAGCAGGCTGCCGATCTCGGACTCATCGGCGCGGGCATTCCGGAAGAGTACGGCGGGCTGGCGCTGGACCAGACGAGCAGCGCGCTGATCGCTGAGAACCTCGGACGCTCCGCTTCGTTCGCGACCACGCTCGGGGCGCAGAGCGGTATTGGCCTGATGCCCATCGTTTATTTCGGCACGGAGGCAGCCAAGCAGAAATATCTGCCGAAGATTGCTTCGGGTGAATTGATCACCGCGTACGCGTTGACCGAGGCGGGCTCGGGCTCAGACGCCATGGCAGCAAAAGCTACGGCAAAGTTGAGCGACGACGGCAAGGAATACGTGCTCAACGGCGAGAAGATGTTCATCACCAACGGCGGCTTCGCGGACATCTATGTGGTCTTCGCCAAGGTCGATGGTGACAAGTTCACGGCGTTCATTGTCGAACGTCAGGATGGCTGCAAGCCCGGCGCTGAAGAACACAAGATGGGCATTAAGGGATCGAGTACGACTCCGTTGATTCTCGCCGATGCCCGGACGCCGGTTGAGAATTTGCTCGGTGAGATTGGCAAGGGCCACAAGATCGCCTTCAACATTCTCAACATCGGCCGCTTCAAACTCGGCGCGATGTGTCTCGGCGGCATGAAGCTCGCCATTACCGAATCGGTTCGCTATGCCAACGAGCGTCAGCAGTTCGGCAAATCGATCTCTTCGTTCGGCGCAATCAAATCAAAGCTGGGCGAGATGGCGATCCGCACATGGGTCGGCGAGGCGATGACTTATCGCACGCTGGGGATGATCGAAGAAGGGCTGGCGGCGATTGCGGATTCGAAAGACATGGATGCGCGTTTGAAAGCGATTGAGGAGTACGCGGCCGAATGCTCGATTATCAAAGTCGCTTTGTCGGAATACTGTAACTTCATCACCGATGAAATGGTCCAGATTTTTGGCGGCTATGGTTACTCGGCTGATTATCCGGCCGAACGCGCTTATCGCGACACGCGCATCAATCGCATCTTCGAAGGCACGAACGAAATCAATCGCATGTTAATTCCGGGACGGCTGATGAAAGCGGCGATGACCGGGCGTCTGGCTTTGCTGCCGGCAGCGCAGGGATTGATGGATGAAATCTTGAATCCATCGATGCCTTCGTTCGATACCGACGAGAGCTTGCTCGCCGCCGAACAGAAGCTGGCCACAAATGCGAAGAAAGTAGCGCTGATGACACTCGGCACCGCGGCGCAGAAGTACATGATGGGACTCGCCGACCAACAGGAGATTCTCATGGGCGTGGCCGACATCATCATGGATGCTTACGCGATGGAGTCGTCGATCCTGCGCACGCAGAAAGTCGCGGCATCGCAGGGCGACAAAGCTGCTGAGCGTTACGTCGACATGACGCGTGTCTTCTGCAACGACGCGGTCGAGCGCATCGAGGCGCATGCTAAGAACACTCTGGCGGCGATGGCGGAGGGCGATGAATTGCGTACGCTGCTGGCCGCGCTGCGTCGCTTTACGAAGATGACGCCGATTAATACCGTCGCCGCACGCCAGCGGATCGCGGGCGCGATGATCGAAGCGAACAAATACATCTACTGAAAAAGCAGGAGACAGAAGTCAGCACACAGGAGTGAGAATGATTCCGCGCTGCTTCTGACTTCTGACTCCTGACTTCTGTTTTCCTATGCGCATCATTCCCATTTCCCTTCCCACTCCTTTCTACATCGGGGCGGTTAACGTCTATCTAATCAAAGAAGATCCGATCACGATTATCGATACGGGTCCGAAGACGCGCGATGCGGTTGATGCGCTGCGAGCGGGCCTCAGGCAAAACGGACTGACGACGGGCGACCTGCGTCGCATCGTGCTGACGCATGCGCACGAGGACCACTGCGGGTTGGCACGTTCACTGCGCGATGAAGCGAACGACGCGGAAGTGTTCGTGCACGGCTGGGAAACCGGTCATCGCGCCGCGCGTCTGGAACACGAAGAGAATCTGAAGCTGCTGCAACGCGCCGGCGTACCCGAGGATGAAATCGCGTCTATGCGAAAGCTCTATGATGAGGTGCGGCAATACGCGGATTCGCTTGACGAAGATCATTGCCGTGAATTGATCGACGGCGATGAATTGGAATTCGACACCGGCTCTTTGCGCGTGGTGCACACCCCCGGACACACGCCCGGTTCGTGCTCGTTCCTGCGCGAAGCCGACCGCACGATCATTGCCGGCGACTGTGTGCTGAAGCGGGTCACGCCGAATCCGGTTATTTCTCCAGATCCCATCGACCCGTCACGTCGCTTTCGATCTCTGGCGGAGTACCTGGTTAGTCTCGCGCGCGTCCGCAGCTTTGCGCCCACGCTGGTGTTCGGCGGACATGGCGAACCGGTTCACGATTTCGAAGAGCTGTTCAATCGGTATCTGAAACTGATTAACGAGCGTCAATCCAAAATCATCTCGCTGGTGCCAAAAAACGGGGCGACGGCGTGGGAAGTTTCGCGTGCGGTGTTTCCCGACACTGACGACGTGCACAGGTTCCTGGCCGTGTCTGAGGCGGTCGCGCACCTTGATTACGCGCATTCGGAAGGAAAGATTGCGCTCGAAGTCGCTGACGGCCGCGAAGTTTATCGAAGACTATAAGGAGCGCCGATGTGGAGCGCGGGGATCCCTGCCCGCATGGAAGCGCGCCGCGCGACCTGCTTGAGCGGCCTGCGCACGCTTTGCGGGCAGAGATGCCCGCGCTCCGTTGAGGTGCTCCAAAATATTTGGAACTCCTCCTATTCCTGCGCGTGAAACTCATCAAAATCTTTCCGGAGGATTTAATTAGACATGTCTCGTAAGAAACTGATGTTAGTGATAGCGCTAACTGTTGCCGCCAGCGCTATTGCCGGCGGAATTGTGTACGCGCAGGAAGCATCTTCTTCCCCATCGTCAAGTTTGAATGCGCTGCTCAACGAAATGGCCCAGGAGCCACAGGAACCCGGCGCGCGAAACTTTTCATTCTTTCTCGACGGCGGCGCCTTTCTCGGCGTCGGCACTGAGGACATTACTAAAGAGAACATGGCCCGCTACGGCCTGCGCGAAGTGCGCGGCGTCGGCGTAACCGAGGTGTCCAAGGACAGTCCGGCAGAGAAAGCCGGCCTGCGCAAGGACGACGTGATCGTTCGATTCGATGGTGAATCAGTCACCAGCGTACGGAAGCTGACGCGGCTGATTAACGAATCGTCTGCGGATCAGAATGTGCGCATCACGGTCATGCGCGGTGGCGCCGAACAAGAGTTGACGGCGACGCTGGGCAAACAAAAACTTGGAAATGTATTCGGCACCACCGCCCCAAATATTTGGCGTCGCGGCGATAACGATGATTCGGTTCGCGTCTTTCCAAATGGAAATTGGCCGGGAACCATAGGTGGGGACAGTCCGTTTGTTTGGACGCTGGGAGCCAGCCGGCGTATCGGTGTGAGCACGCAAAGCCTGAGCAAGCAACTCGCTGATTATTTCGGCGTCACGGGCGGCGGCGCGTTGGTTACCTCAGTCACCGATAACAGTCCGGCGGCCAAAGCAGGCATCAAAGCCGGTGACGTGATCGTGGCCATCGACGGCGAGAAGGTCGCGTCGCCGGGCGACATCACGAAAGGGCTCAATAAGAAAGAAACCGGCGACGTCACCCTGACTATCATGCGCGATCACAGTCAGCGCACGGTTACGTTGACGCCGGAGAAGAACCCGAATGGCGGTTTGTTTCGTACTAACGGTCCTAACGGCACCATCGGCGCCAGGCGCCTGGAGATTCCTTCGATCGTGATACCAACGATCCCTGAAATGAATATTCGCGTTCCGCAGATCGTCGTTCCCGCAACTCCGCCAATTAACGTTACCGTCCCGGCGCCGGCGCGACGCACGACGCGAACACGGACGGTGATTATCTGATTTAGACGCCGCGTTCGCGCGACGCCGTCGCGGCAATTGCCGCATCTAAAACTGCGATGCAGTTTGTTCGGGCAGCCGGATCACTCGGCTGCCCTTTCTGTATTCGCGAAGTCGGTGCGATAATCCCGCGTCGTCCCGAGTCCGGCCCTACATCCCAAATGGACGGTTTAAGTTGAACGCGAAGCAGTCATCACCTGAAGCCTCCCCTTCTCGTCTGGTCATTCATGATCTGGCGCAGCGCAATGGTCATGCAGAATTCTCGGAAGACATTCGCGCCGGATTGTCGGCTTCGCCCAAGTACCTGTTTCCCAAATATCTCTACGACGAGCTTGGGTCACGTTTGTTCGCGGCCATTTGCGAAGTCCATGAGTACTATCTGACGCGCGCCGAAGACGAGATCCTGAAAACGCATGCCGAGGAGATTGCCGGCTGGCTTTCAACTTCAGACACTTTGATCGAACTGGGCAGCGGCAGCGCCGAGAAAACTCGCAGACTCATCGAAGCCTTTACCCGGCAACGTCCGGAACTGCTTTTTATTCCGGTGGACATCTCACCCACGGCCCTGGCTGAGAGTGCGCAAGCGTTGCTCGGCTCATATCCAAACCTGCGCATCCAGGCTTACGCGGCCGACTACTATCAGGCGCTCGAGGCGCTGCCTGATCTCGGTCCGCATCCGGTGCTGGTGCTGTTCCTGGGATCGAACATCGGCAATTTTGAACCTGACGAGGCACGCCGCTTTCTGCGCGCAATTCGCCGCGTGTTGCGACCCAGTGACGTCTTGCTGCTTGGCGCAGATTTGAAAAAAGATCGGCGCACACTCGAAGCCGCTTACAACGATGCCCTGGGAGTTACGCGAGCATTCATCTGCAATGAACTCGAACGGATCAATCGCGAGCTTGATGCGGATTTCGATCTTTGGGCTGTCGGCTTGCGCTCGTCTTACAACGAAGCGATGGGCCGAGTCGAGGTCTATCTCGAAAGTCTGCGCGCGCAGACAGTAAACATTCGCGCGCTGAATCTCACCATTGAACTCGCTGCGGCCGAGAAAATTCACGTCGAAAACGCATACAAATACGACCTCGATGATTTGCGAGCCATCGGCGACGAAACTGGGTTTACGCTGGAGCGCTCGTGGCTCGACAGCGCCGGGCGCTTCAGCAGCAACTTGTTTCGCGTCGCTCAGGGCTGATGGTTAGGTATGCGAAGTGTTAATTGGTGAGTTCTGATTCAACGCGTCGCGTTCGCTGCTCCCGCTGGTTCGGGCTCAGGTTTCGGCTCAGGTAATTCCAGTCGCACGCGCAGTAGCCTTCGGCGTTCGACTTTTTCGACGATGAATTGCAATCCTTCGTGCTCGATCACTTCGCCGGGTTGCAGCACGTGACCCGCCACACTCATGAGGAAGCCGCCGATGGTTGTGTAGCTTTCGGATTCCGGCAGCGTAGTTTTCAGCCTTCTATTCAAATCTCTCACTGCCAGGGCGCCGTCCAAACCATACGCACGTTCATTGAGTTGCGAAATCTGTTCGTTGACTTCTTCGTCGTGCTCGTCGGAAATGTCGCCGACGATCTCTTCCAGCAGATCTTCCAAAGTAATGATGCCTTCGACTCCGCCGTGCTCATCGACCACGAACCCAAAATGCGTCTTGGCTTTTTGCATCCGGCGCAGCACGTCTTCCAGCCGCGCCGTGTCCACGATGTACATCGGCGGTTGTAGCACGTACTCCAGTTTGAAATCCTCCGGCCGCAGCAGGTAAGGAATCAGATCCTTGCTGTGAATAAATCCGATCACGCTGTCCAGCGATTCGCGATATACCGGCAGACGCGAGTATCGATGTTGCTGAAAGGCCTTGTTGATGTCTTCCAGCGTGCATTCAGCTGACAGCGCGGCGATCGCCGGGCGCGGCACCATGGCTTCGCGCACCAGCGTATCGGAAAACTCAAAAACGCGATGAATCAAGCGGCGCTCTTCGGCGCGCAGGTGGCCGCTCTCTTTGGAAATATCTACGAGTTGGCGCAGCTCGGCCTCGCTATAGACAGCGGTATGACTCAGCGATGCGCTCAGGCCGAAGACGCGGCCCAGGGCCTGGCCGGTGCGATTAAAGATGAAGATGAATGGTCGAAAGACCGTCGCGAACAATTCGAGCGGACGCGCCACGAACAGCGCCAGTCCTTCAGCGCGTTCGAGCGCGAACATCTTCGGCATCAGCTCGCCAAGGACGATGTGCAGGAACGTGATGGCGGTAAACGCAATCACAATCGCCAGCAGGTGCGCGATGTAGGCAGCCTTTCCGGATGGCGCAATCGCGTCGGCCACTGGTTCCAATAACGTGGCCACGGTTGGCTCGCCGATCCATCCCAAGGCTAATGAAGCGATGGTGATTCCGAGTTGCGTCGCAGAAATGAAGAATGTCGGATCGTCGATTAGTCGCAGGGCACATTGCGCTCGGCGGCTGCCGGCTTCGGCCCGGGTCTCTAGACGCGTGCGGCGCACAGAGACCAGCGCAAACTCAGCGCCGACGAAAAAACCGTTGGCGCAGACGAAGAACAGGACGGCAAGCAGTTTACTAAGAACCGAGACCAGGTTGATGGGATGTTCGGCGCTGTCAAACAGTATCGCCAAAGAGTAACTCGCAGGATCGTCCATTTCGCGTCAATGAGGGAGTCGGTATCTTAACACGATCGCGGCCCGGGCTGCGCCGGACACACGCCGACTGAGCAGGGCGAGCCGCGTCAAATTGTTGGGTTTGTTACGTTCAGTGCACGCCGGCAGCGGCCGCACGCACTCGGCCCATGGGCCGCGCGTCGTGACGGGAGCACGCCTTGGTCAGCGCGTCGTCGACCCGGGGTTCAATGTTGCATTCGGGCTGGCGACAGACTGCGGCGAGTTCCGAAACGACCAGATAGCGGGAGCGTTCCAACATCCGCTGCTCGCGAAACGAAAGCGGTTTCATCTGGTTGAGATAACTGAGATGTTTGAGCACCTCGGCGACTTCAAAGATATTTCCGCTACGCATTTTGTCGGAAAAATCCTTGAACCGATCCTTCCAATCATTCGGGGGCGTAGCGAAGTCGCTCGAAAGGGCCTTGAAGAGCGTGTCGCACTCACTCGAAGTAATGGGCCGTCGCAGGCCCACCTCATTGGCGTTGGAAACTGGAACCAGAACGAGGGAATTTGTCGCTGCAAGCCGAAGCGTATAAAACGGGAGCGCTATCGCGCCGATCTGCTTCTGCTCAATTTGTTCGATTGTGCCGATACCATGGTTGGGGTAAACGACTTTCTGGCCGACCTTGAAGCCCACCTTAACACCTCCGACAGTTGTTACGAGCACCTGACTAGTCGCATGCGCGGCTGGTTTTGAAAAAAGCTATCAAACGAGAGTGGTGAATCGGGTAATACTCTTGACGGTGATTTGAAGATAGCAGGGTGTCTGACGGGGCGTCAAGCTTCGCGTTGGGCCAGCCGATGCTGAGACTCTCTTCCAGCAATCAGTGGGCCAGAGAATTTTAGATTTAAGATTTGATATTTGTAATTTGATATTTTGAGTTTATCGGGAAGTCGCCGAATGATCAGGCACGCATAAACAAATGACAAAACTCAAATAATGCCTAACCGCCGTAGCTTTCATCCTGCTCAATCTTGGAAAGAACCCAGTCAAATTCGCCGGACGTGATCTTCCCATTGCAGTATTCGCAGATGCCGGTGGCGTTCACTTTCAAAGGCGCGCCGCAATTCGGACAGTTCAGGTCGGCGCGCGCGGGTGCGGGTTTCGCTTTGCTGTAGCGCACGAACGTCCAATATTCGCTCCACTGACGCAGCTTTTTATTCGACCCGGCCACAACCTTGCCATTCTGATCGACGGTGTAATCGTAGCCCTGCGCAAAGATGCGCAACGTGATTGAGTGGTAGAAAGTATCGACCTTGATCTTCACCGGTTGCATCGCTGTGATCTGGCATTGATCGAGCGCGTTCCTCAGCCCCTGCCGCTTGTAAGCGTCGATCCAGTAACGATGCATTTGAAAGATATTGTCGGTCTCAAACGGCCGTGCTTTTTCCCATTGCAGAGTCGACCACGCGGTCTGCAATTCGTTGAAGATCATGCGCGCACGCGCCTGGAATTCGGCCCATGAGAATTGCGGGTTGTTCTGCTCGAACGCGGCCCGCACCGCCGGGAAATTCGGCTGCGTCACCGTCGGATAATCTGTTCCTACTTCCGGTACGTTTCCGGTGAGCAGCGGTCCGCGGCCTTCCCGGCTCAAGGTGTTGATGGCGCCGACGTACCACTGGAATTCGCCGCTCGTAATCTTCGTGCCGCAGAACGCACAAGCGCCGTTCGTGTCTTTCTGCAGAGGCGCGCCGCAGCGCGGACAATGCAGGGCGGTCGCTTGTTCGGGAGTCGGCGACAGCACGTCGCGTTTACGTTCGAGCCGCCAACGTTCGCGCACGTAATAAGTCATCGGCTGGCCATTTACGACCTCGGTGTAGTTCGTCTCGAACTCAACTGTGATCCAGACAATCGGCGTATCGACGCCACGAACTTCCGTCACTTGCATCGCACCGACGATGATGCCTTCCACCGACTGCAAATTCGGTGGATTCAATTTCACCAGCGCGTCGCGGGCAGCGTCGCTGAGATAAGGCGAAAGCTCGTCGAGACCTTTGGCGCCGCGCCCCCGCGCCTCATGCGCCCGCCCGTAAAGCGCGTAGCAGAAATCGATGAAGATGATTTCGGAAAAGTTCGGATCAAAACGACGAAGCTGGTTGAATGCTTTTTGAAAACTCTGCTGTTGCACCGCCGTCGAGACCGGATCGGGCGCCGCGATAATCGACGAGGAACTAAGCGAGACGCTTTTCTTAGAAGGCTTCGCAAACCAGTAAATCACCAGCCCAATGACGATGATGTCTACCGGAATGCCGATGTACGGATATTCGATCGTCAGCCAAAGCAAAAATCGAATGAGCAAATAGATGAGCGCTCCGGCGCCACCGCCGCCACCGCCGCCGTGACCGCCGCCGCCATACGACTGCCCGCCGCCCACGCGCGCGAAAATCTCAGTCGCGAAAAGCGCAACGCCGAGCAGCGTTACGGCTGCCATCAACACGCGACTCATCGACAAACGGCTGGAAAATCGGAAGCGGTTCATTTCAATTGGATCGATGGTCCGTCAGCCAGCTCGTTCGGATTTTCGCCGGTAGCAGGCATGTGTTCGGCGAGCAAATTGCCAACTTCCCGCAACGCCACGATTAATTTGTCCGGGTCCGCATCACGGGCGACATTCTTCAACTCGAATACCGCATGATTCCATTTCAACGCCGGAATGGCTTTCAGAATTCCGCGATCCGCAATCACCTCCATCTGTCGTTCGAGCAGCGATAAATAAATCAACAAACCGTTCTCGGCCGAAGTATTGGCGATACCCGCTTCGTAGAACATCGCCGCCGCGCCGGTGCGGGCTGCCTGCGCGCGAAACTTAGCAGTCGTCAGCAGCCGCCGAATCCAATCGCCGCGCGAGGAGATGAACGCGCCGGCCACGAACAGCGCAATCACATCAAATGGAATCCAGTAAGTGTGGAACTCGAAAGGCGAGAAAAGAACGAACATCAATCCGGCGAACGCGACGATTGCGCCGAAGATATAATCGGCATGACGATAAGGCCCGGAGCGACCGCGAACTGCAACCACGACCTCAGCGTCGGTCTTTGCTTCGATCTCGCCAATAGCGGCGCCAATCGCTTCTCCGGCAGCTTTATCGAATTTCGCGCGACTCATGGATCAGAAGTTCGAGAGAATAGCACAAGCGCGGTCGGTCCATTGGACACGAAAACGGCCCAGCGAAAGTAGCTGGGCCGCTCGCAATTTCTTCCGACAGAAAAGCATTACTTGAAGCTGCTCAATGCGTCGGCTTCGTTGTCATAAACATCGAACACAGTCAGCAGCTTGGTAATCACCAGCAGGTCCTGAACCTTCTCAGTCAGGTTCAAAAGCTTGAGCTGGCCACCACCGCGATTGACGGTGGTAAAGTTCGCAATCAATTCGCCGATGCCGCTCGAATCGATGTATTTCACACCTTTCAGATTCAGCAGAATTTTGTTGCTGCCGCCGGCGACCAATTCGCGAATCGCGCCGCGCAGCGCCGTCGCGCTGTCGCCGATTCGAATATCGCCATCAAGGTCCAGGATTGCCACATCGCCCGCCTGGCGCTGGTTAATAGTCAATTGAGCCATCTAGTGAGATCCTCCCGATGCTTCGCGCAATACTAAACGTTTAGAATTTGAAATCTGTTCGAACTATTTGAAGTTGCTCAACGCTTCAGCTTCCGTATCGTAGGCGTCGAACACCGTCAAGAGCTTGGTAATAGTCAGCAGGTCCTGAAGTTTTTGCGTCAAACTCAAAAGTTTCAGTTGACCGCCGTCTTTGTTGATTGCAGTGTAGCTCGAAACCAGTTCGCCGATGCCGCTTGAATCGATATAGCCGACGCCGGCCAGATTCAACAGAATTTTCTTTTTGCCTTCTTCCAACAAGCGACGGATTGCGCTGCGCAACGCGACGCTGCCTTCACCGATGGTGATGCGGCCGCTCATGTCGAGGACGGTTACGTCGCCGGCTTGTCGCTCGCGAATGTCTAGTTCTGCCATGATCGAAAAGTTCTCCTCTGCTTATCTAATCAAATTTTTTGGTCATTCGCACTGCGGTACCGCCTTCGGGCCGATGAACGTATCGCACGTCGTCCATGAATGTGCGCATGAGAAAGATGCCGCGACCTGAAGTCTTTAGCAGGTTGGCCGGGTCAGTCGGATCAGGAACCTCCTCAGGCTCGAATCCCTCGCCCTGGTCCCTGACTTCGATTTCCAGCTCGTTGCCCTGGCAGTTGAAGACGACTTCAACTGATTTGGCCTCGTCCTCCTGGTTGCCGTGCACCATGGCGTTGGTCACCGCCTCGCGCACAGCCATTTCAATTCCGAACGCAGCATCGTCCGGCGCTCCGCAATCGCGGATAAACCCCGTCACGGCGGCAGCAGCATCAGCAACCGCCTCAATGTGGCTGGGCAAAACGAGTCGAGTCGTTTGTTCGGTCACAGAAGGCGCGGCCTTTCTCGCCGGGGGAATTGCGTTCTTGGCTGCTGCTAAATTAAGCGAACGAGGACGTTCGTGTAACACGCGGCGTAGGCGCATGTCAAGAAATGGACTGGAGCGCAGGCATCCTTGCCTGCGGTTCGCCGTCATCCCTTGACGGCGCTTTTTCATCGTCAACTCAAAGGTTAAGATGCCACGTGATTATCCGACCGGCAAAACGAATTCGCGGATCGATATCAGTCCCCGGCGATAAATCGATCTCTCATCGCGCCGCGATGATTGCCGCGATTGCCAACGGCACATCTCACATAAAAAACTATTCGACCAGCGCCGACTGCGCTGCCACCCTTTCATGTCTGGAAAAACTCGGCGTGCGAATTGAGCGCAATGAGAACGATCTCATTGTTCACGGCGTTGGTCCCGGCGGCCTGCGCAAACCGGACGGCGATCTCGACTGCGGCAATAGCGGCACAACGATGCGCCTGTTGGCGGGAATTCTCGCCGGTCAGGATTTCGAATCGACTCTAACTGGCGATGAATCGCTGCGCTCGCGACCCATGCAAAGAATCATTGAGCCGCTGGAAATGATGGGCGCGCAGATTAGTTCGCTGGCAGGACGCGCGCCTTTACGCATTCAAGGGACGCGTGGGCTGCAATCGATTGATTATGAATTATTGACGGCCAGTGCTCAGGTTAAGTCCTGCATCCTGCTGGCCGGCCTGCACGCCGCCGGCCGAACGACGGTCGTCGAAAATGAAGCCACCCGCGATCATACTGAGCGAATGCTCGGTTGGTTCGACGCGCCAATCGAAACCGGCAAAGCGGAACGTGAACCGGAGTACGCTCGATTCGCGACCGTATCAGGGCCCACAGAATTGTCCGCGCACGATCTGTCTGTTCCCGGCGATGTTTCATCGGCGGCTTATTTCGTCGCTGCGGCTTCTGTGCTTCCCGGCTCGTCGCTGGAAATCGAAGACGTCGGCGTGAACCGAACGCGGTCGGCATTCATCGATGTGCTCAACGCAGTCGGGCTCGTCGAAATCGTCGACGTCCGCGATTGTGCAAACGAACCAGTGGGAACGATTCGGGCCGGCGGCCTGCGCAATTCGCCGCAGCAGCCCGGCGATTCGCGTTCGCCACTTCTGATTAACGGGAGTCAGATTCCGCAATTGATTGACGAACTGCCGCTGCTCGCAATTGTTGGTTCGCAACTGTCCGGCGGTATCGAAATCCGCGATGCGAAAGAATTACGTGTCAAAGAATCCGATCGGGTCGCCGCCACGGCTGCGGGACTGCGAGCGATGGGCTGCGAGGTGGAAGAATTCGACGATGGACTTCGGGTGAATGGCGTTACGAAACTTCGCGGCGCAAAGATCGATTCGCGTGGAGACCATCGCATCGCGATGTCGTTTGCGATCGCCGGACTCGTCGCTGAGGGTGAGACAGAAATTGCGGGCGCCGGCTGCGTGGCCGTTTCGTTTCCAGAATTTTTTGATTTGCTTGAATCAGTAGTTGAACTATGAAATCAGTGGCGTCTTCGTGCTGGGAACGCGGGCGCCCTCGCCCGCACCGGGCTAACTTAAATTTGAGGCCGAGCGCTCACAAGTCTCTACGGACGAGGGCGTCCGCGTTCCCAGCATGAACAATCAACGCATCATCATTCTCGGCTTCATGGCTTGCGGCAAGACAACCGTGGCCAAGGCGCTGGCACGTCAGCTTGAATGCGACTTCATTGATCTTGATTCGTTCATAACCGAACGTCATGGGCGTTCACCCGCTGAAATCATTCCGGAAGACGGCGAAGATCGATTTCGTGAAATTGAAACGCTGGCCCTCCGCGACCTCTTGCAGAACGACGAAGCGCGTGTGATTGCGCTCGGGGGCGGCACGTGGACCATCCCGGCGAATCGAACGCTGATCGCGCTCCACGACTGCACGACAGTGTGGCTCGACGCGCCCTTCGACCTCTGCTGGCAACGCATTACTGAAGGCCAAGAAACCGTGCGACCCCTCGCACCCGATCACGCAAATGCGCTGGGCAGATACGAAACACGCCGGGCCGACTATGCGCTGGCGGAACATCGAATCGTCATTTCTGCTGCTGAAGATCAGGAAGCAATTGCCAATCAAATAGCGCCGTTGTTAATCTCCTAGCGTGGAAAAGTTTCGTATTCGCGGCGGCAATCCCATCAACGGACGCGTTTCGATTAGCGGCGCGAAGAACTCGGCGCTGCCGTGCATGGCGGCCGCGATTCTCAGTGCTGAAACCGTCACGCTGCATAATCTTCCCTACGTTCGCGACATCATCACCATGCGCCGTCTCCTGGAAGATATCGGCGCGCATGTGCTGACGCCGGAACTGCGCACACACAAAATTTCGGCGGCGAATATCGAACTCATGGCCGCGCCTTACGAGTTGGTGAAGACGATGCGCGCGTCGGTCCTGGCGCTGGGACCATTGCTCGCGCGATTCGGCAAGGCGCGCGTGTCACTGCCCGGGGGTTGTGCTATCGGCGCGCGCCCGATCGATCTGCATCTGTCGGCGCTGACCAGGATGGGCGCGGAAGTTTTTCTTGAAGCCGGCGACGTGGTCGCCAGATCTCCCGATGAAGGTTTGCATGGCGCGGAGATCACCTTCGAAAAAATTTCGGTTACCGGCACTGAGAATTTAATGATGGCGGCGACGCTCGCGCGCGGCCTGACCACGATTCACAATGCGGCGCGCGAACCGGAAGTCCGCGACCTGGCCGAATTACTCAACAAAATGGGCGCGCGCGTCCGCGGCGCGGGCACACCGACAATTCAAATTGAAGGTGTCGAGGGTTTGGGCGGGGCGCAACACACGATCATTCCCGACCGCATTGAGACCGGAACGTTCATCGTCGCCGCCGCCATCACAAAGGGCGAATTGGAAATCAAAGACTGCAATCCAGAGCATTGCAATCGCATCATCGGCAAACTCCGCGAAGTCGGCGTGGAGATCGAAGAGGTGAATCAAAGCACGCTGTATGCGCGCTGTGGGCCGCGCGGTTTGCACGCCGGCGATTTGACCACAGAAGCCTATCCGTCTTTTCCCACCGACATGCAGGCGCAGTTCATGACGCTGATGACGCAAGCCACCGGGCGTTCGACGATCAAAGAGACCATCTTCGAAAATCGTTTCATGCACGCGTCCGAATTACAGCGCATGGGAGCCATCATTCAAGTGAGTCATGACACCGCCATCGTCGACGGCCCGAGCAAACTGATCGGAGCGCGAGTGCAGGCATCTGACTTGCGAGCCTCTGCTTCGCTGGTGATTGCCGGTCTGGCAGCTGAGGGCGAGACAATTATCGATCGCGTCTATCACATCGATCGTGGCTATGAAAAGATCGAAACGAAGCTGAAAGACGTTGGCGCTGATATCGAACGGTTGCGGGATTCGGTAACCGCCCCGTTGGACTCAGAGCCAACCACGGCAATTGCTTAGGCAGGCCCAAGCGCGTCTGTGTTAACATTGCCTCGTTTTGCCGCTCACATTGAAACTTGACGACATCATCGCTTAGAGTAACGCGCACACATGAGTGAACAAGATTGCCTCTTTTGCAAAATTCTCGCGGGCACAGCCGCGGCCGACGTTGTCTATCAGGATGGCCGCTGCATCGCGATCCGCGACATCAATCCACAGGCCCCGACGCACATCTTGATCATTCCGCGCGAGCACATGGACTCGCTCGATGACGCGTCACAAAAAGATGAGTCGATGCTGGGGCATCTGTTAAGAATGTCCGCGCGGGTCGCCAACGATCACGGTCTCTCGGAAAACGGGTATCGAACCGTGATTAATACCGGGCGCGGCGCCGGCCAATCTGTCTCTCATCTGCACGTTCATGTTTTGGGCGGGCGCGAAATGACCTGGCCGCCGGGTTAGATCTCGCCACAACACCACCAACAAAAAACGCGCGCCGGATCGCGACGCGCGTTTTCTTTTTCCAAACAGTCCAGCAGTTATTCGCCGTAACTCCGCCGCCGGTTCGTCTGAGGTAGTTCCGTCAGCGTAACTGGCACCACCGTACGCCGGCCGCGACGAACGACTTCGACTTTCACGGTGTCGCCGAACTTGTGCTTATCGAGCAGCCGCAGCAGATCATCATTGGTACCGACCTTTTCAGCATCGACGCTCACGATAATATCGCCCAGCTCGATGCCATCCTCGGTCTGCGCTAATCCGCGGAGACCCGCATTGGCGGCCGGTCCGCCCCGCAGCGTTCCCACGATGAGCACACCGTAAGAGACCGGCAACTCATCCTGATGGCCCAGCGACGCGATGTCTTTCGGCTCAATTCCAAGTTTCGGGTGCTGGATCGAACCGCTCTTGATGAGCTCCGGCACAATCCGTTTCGCAATGCTCACTGGAATCGCGAAACCTACACCGGCCGAAGCGCCTGACGGCGATTCGATTTGCGAGTTGATGCCGATCATGCGGCCGTGAGAATCGAGTAACGGCCCACCGGAATTGCCGGGATTGATCGACGCGTCGGTTTGAATCGCGCCTTCAATCTGTCTGCCGTTCTCGGCGTGAATCGGTCTTTCCAGACCGCTGATGACGCCGGTCGTCAACGTTCGATCAAGTCCGAACGGATTACCAATCGCCAACACCTTCTGGCCGACGACCAAATGGTCCGAATCGCCCAGCGGCACCACGGTCATCGGATCCCTCGGCTGTTCGAGCAAACGAATGACCGCGAGATCAGTATCAGGATCTTTGCCGACAACGCGCGCGGGATAGCTCTTGCCACTGCCAAAACTCACGGTCAGCTTTTCCGCGTCCGCGATGACGTGGTAGTTGGTCAGGATATTCCCCTGCGCATCGATGACCGAGCCCGACCCGGCGCCTTCAGCCTGGCGCGTGTAGAAACCAAAGAAGTCACGCACCGTGGTGCTCGACTGGATGTAAACCACACCCGGCGAGACTGCCTTGTAAACTTCGATGTTGTTTTGTTCGTCGGTCGCTAGTGACGGATCGGCCACGGCTGCGGTTGACATCGCCGGCGCCGCCGAACCGGAGGGCTGCAGGCGATTGGATAATTGCTGAACGCCGAGCACGGTGACCGCCGCCAGCAAAGCGGAACTAAATGCGATCACTAAAATCTGACGCGCTGTTAATCTATACATAATTCTGTATCTCCTGACACGATACTAAGATGCGAAGCAACCAGTTTACGGTTGTGTAAAGCGCATTTGCAAAACGCAGCTGCGCGTCCCCAAGTTCCGCGAACTCAGCCGAAAGTTGCAAATTATTTGCGTCGATTTGTTACGGGTTGTTAAGCCAAAAGAGTCAGCAGCGCGTGCGGGACATTTGTGAGGTAAGTCACCACTGCCAAAGGCGTATGCCAGCCGAGGGCTGAGATGCCGGTGGCGACATGGGCAATCATCAGAATGCAATAGACGCCGAGCGCAATCTGTAAACCTCGACGCGCCAAAGGCAGGTGGGCACATCGATAGAAGACGTAAGCCGCAAATGCTCCGACGGCGAGCTTGGCAATCAGGAACGGCCCATCGCCGATCTTGAGCAGCCAGTCCATCAAGCCGTTGCCTTCGCTGGCAATGCCGTTGCGAACCCAAAGTAGCGTCAGCTGCGCGTCGATCCAATTCAGCGCAAAGAGCGCAAGGCTTTTAGTCAGGGCGCTCATTGTCAGGAGTCGTCTCCTTTGCCAAAAAGTTTTACAGCTCTGCCCTTTTGAACTACGAAACCCCGACCCGAGTCGGGGTTCCGCCGTCCGTACGGGAGAAACGAATTTCGTTTCGTTGCTGCCCCAATAAAACTTTCAATCGGGCGCGCGTTCCGATGGACGGCACAATTTTGTGAAGTCACGTTGACCGACTTCCACATTCCTAACCGTTATGCAATTTACGTTTCGCGCGAGAGCCTAATATAGAATATGCGGATGAATCAATAAGAATTTCGAAAAGACAAGCAGACTGTAAGATGGATGTCTCAATCGCCACCGCGATTAACCAAGCAACCGAGAAGCTACGTGCCGAGGGCGTAATGGAACCGCGACTCGAAGCGGCGTTATTGCTATGTCATGCCGTCGGCTGCGACCGGACATTTTTGATTGCGCATGACGATCGAACGCTTTCCCCCGAGCAGTCGCAGGCTTTCAATGCGTCGTTGTCACGCCGGGCCGCCGGCGAACCACTGCAATACATCACCGGACATCAGGAGTTTTTCAAGCTTGATTTCATCGTCGCGCCCGCCGTGCTCATTCCGAGGCCGGAAACGGAATTGATTGTGGAAGCGGCCCTGGAACTATTTGCGAATGACGCTCAATTCACGTTCGCAGACGTGGGCGCCGGCTCAGGCTGCATTGCGATTTCGATTCTGCATGAGCGGCCATGTGCGCGCGCCACGGCAATCGACAAATCAGAAAGTGCATTGAAAGTAGCGGGCCAGAACGCAGTACGCCATCAGGTGATGGATCGAATGTGTTTGCTCCAGGGCGATCTCTTTGCCGAATTGTCCGCGGCGGATGTGTTCGATGTGATCGTCTCGAACCCGCCGTACGTTCCCGAGGGCGAGTTGGGCACGTTGCAGCGCGAGGTGCAGCGCGAACCGCAGTCAGCACTCTCTGGCGGCGCGGACGGCCTGGACGTGATTCGCCATTTGTTGGCAGGAGCGCCGGAACACCTGCGCCCAGGCGGTTATCTAATTTTGGAATTTGGAATAAACCAGGATCAGGCGATTGCCGAATTGGTCGTGGGCACGGTTTGGGAGTTGATCGAGATACGCCGGGACCTGCAAAAGATTCCGCGCGCGATCATTCTGCGAAAGAAATGATCTAGCTGGTTACGGGTGAAACGACCGAAGAGTTACGCTTGCTTTCGCGCCACTGGCCGAACCCCTCGCGCACCAAACGATAAATCGGACGTCGATTAGCCACAACTTGCTTGGCCCAGGCGCGTTTGCCGAACTGCGGAAAATAGATGCCGCGGAAAAGCATCCGCATCGTTATGTGCATGATCCGATCACCGATAGGTTTGTTGGCCAGCGATGCCAACGCCTGCTCGGTTCGTTCCGGGCTGTACGAAACCATCCAGGCCTTGGTCAGTTCTTCGTGCGTCTGCGGAATCGTCATTTTCAAAGGCGTGTTGGCCATTTGATAAGGCGCGAACTCGAGCCAATGCTTCGGCCGCGTCAGCCGGCCATCCTTTTTCAGACGCTCGTACAAAGGCGTCGAAGGAAACGGCGTCAGTTGTCCGAACACCGGCAGACCGGCGGGCCAGGATTCAATTGCTGCCAGCGTCCGATCGGCGACTCCCGGCGTATCGTTATCGAGCCCGAAGATGAAAGACGTCACCGCGTAAATGCCGCGCTCCGCCAGCCGATTCAAAACCGGCGCGTACTCATTCGGTTTGTTGAAGCTCTTCGCCACATCCGCGAGGTTCACCGGGTCGATCGATTCCATGCCGATGAAAACCCAACGGCAGCCCGATTCAGCCATCAGATCGACAAGTTCTTCATCACGCAGAAGATTGGCGCTGATTTGCGCCAGCCAGGGCAGCTGGGCATTCGCCGCGATGATGTCGCGGAGCAGAGCCTTCGTCCGCTTGATGCTGATCGCGAAATTGTCGTCGATGAAAAAGACCATTACCTGGCCCTTCGCCTTGCGCGCGCGACGTTTCAGGCGCAACAACTCTTCGACGATGCTTTCGTTCGAGCGAAAGCGAATCGAGTCTCCGAAAAAGCCGGTGACTGTACAGAACTCGCAACCATAGGGACAGCCGCGGCCCGATTCAATGGGAATCAAATGCAACGAGTGCCAGCCGGTCTTGTAACGTTCGAGCAGCGGCCGCATCGATTTGGGAATCATGTCGAACTGCTCGAGTTCCATCTCTTCCCAGGGAATGTTCGGATAAGGCGTTAACGGTGGCTTGCGTTCCTTGCCCGTTTCATCGACCGGTTTATAAATGTCTTTCAATTCGCCGCGCACCGCATCTGCGACAATTCGCGGCCACGTCTCATCGGCCTCGCCCAGCGCCACCGCATCGCAATGTCTCGGGCCACCATCGCGGCCCAGCGCTTCGTCGGGCAACTCAGTCACGTGCGGGCCACCCATCACGACTGGAATCCCGGCCGCGCGAATCGCATCGGCAACTCGATAAGCCTTCGCGATCATTCGCGTCATCGCACCGATGCCGACCAACCCGATGTTTTCTCGCTTGAGATATGCGATCAGTTCGTCGTCTTCGAGCGGTTTTGCATTCCCATCGATGAGCAGGACTTCATGCTCAGGCGGCGTCAGCGCCTTCAAAAGGAACATCCAGAGATGCGGCATGAAGTTCCGCGTGACTCCATTGTCTGGGTTATAGAGAAGGATTTTCATGCGTCTGATTATTGAGCTTGAGCGACTTGTCGCCGCCGTTGTTTACGACCAATCACTCACCGGAAAAACTCGGCAATTAAGTACCTGAACACGTGAGCGGGACCGTGCGCCTTCAGAGGTTGCGGACTATACCACACACGGAGGGATGCGTATAGCGCCGAGATCTTCTGGCACTATTCTACCGATATTCTGCTTGGCACGGTTCGCGGCAGGTGCTAGAATCCGCCGCGTTACGCGTAAGTTTTCCTCAAGGCAACGGAGGCCCTCGTTGGCATCACCAAAGATCGTGCTGACCGCTTCATCAAGTGAAGCGAGCGAATGGCGTCACAGTATCTGGCAACAAATGTTGTCAGCCACGATTCCCGCAAAATACGGTCACAAGTGGATCAGCCCTGAATCTCTCCACAACGAATCATGGCCGGACGGCCGCGCCAAGTACGTCCCCAATGGTTTGCGCATGGTCGAGACGCTGCTGCTGCGCGAGTACGCCGAAGAGGACGTCGTGGTTTGTTACGGCGAATATCTGGAGAAGTTTGTCGGGCCCGAAACCAAGGTGCTCGCGATTCATGCGCACAATCCGCTCGGCATTTCCTACGCCACCGATGTGTACTCAAAAATTGCCGGCAAGAACCTGATCCCGCTTAACGCGGCTGAATTTCTCAAGATCGTCAAACATCCAGTCATCGAAAAATACCGCCCGAAGATCGTAATTGGCGGCCCCGGCGCCTGGCAGCTCGAGCGCGCGGAGCGGTTGGATGAATTTAACGTCGATTACCTGATCGACGGCGAGATCGAGCGCGCCTTCAGCGAATTATTCAAACGCATCATGGCGGGCGATCCGACGCTGGAACGCATCATCAAAGTGCCGAAGTCGATGCAGCCGACCGTCGAAGAGATTCCGGTCGTGCGTCATCGTTCAACCTTCGGCGTGGTCGAGATCACGCGCGGCTGCGGACGCGGCTGTCAGTTCTGTGGACCAGCCACGAAGGTCGGCCGTTCGTTTCCGATCGAACATATCATGGAGAGCGTGCGGGTCAACGCGCACGAAGGCGCCACCGAAATCATGCTGGCGACCGAGGACATGTTCCTCTACGAACAGCATACGAATTTCGAGACCAACATTCCGGCGCTGGAAAACATGCTGCGCAACGTCAAGAGCGTTCCCGGAATCGAGACGTTGCAGATGTCGCACATCACCATGGCGCCGGTCGTCAAAGATCCTTCGATCGTCGAGCGACTGACTCCGCTGATCGTCCCCTTCTCGCACGTGCAGCATAAGGAATCGACAGACGCCGATCAGCGCATGACTGATCCGATCATCGGACTGGAAACCGGCAGCCCGCGTCTCTTCGACATCTTCATGAAGGGCAAGGCTTATCCGTATCGCGCATCGCAGTGGCGCGATGTGGTCTTGAAAGGAATGGAAATCCTGAACAAGCACAACTGGTTTCCATTCTGCACGTTCATTATCGGCCTGCCCGGCGAGACCGATGAGGACACCAAGGAATCGCTGAACCTGCTCTACGATTTACGCGACGCCAAGGGCACCTTTGTGCCGACCTTCTTCGTGCCACTCGAGCACACGCGCATGCAAAAGAAAGACAGCGCGAAGTTGATCGAGATGACCGATCTGCAGTGGGAGTTCTTCTACACCTGCTGGAAATACAACTTGAATTTCTGGCACGGCGGCACCTCGGCCAACATGAAATTTTCTTTGGGTGTCCCGCTCTATTACTACGGCCTCGGCCGTAAGCTGTTCGGCAACGGCATCAAGTATCCGCTCTATCGCTTCGCCGGCGTGCCCGACCGTTTCATGCGCAAGCATCTCTATCTCGACTTTACCGGTCACAAACGCAGCAAAGATGTCATGCGCGCGCCGGTCGATGAGATTCTTCCCGGCTTCAAGACTGTACGCGATCATGGCTTGAACATGGTCGATGCGACCCAGCTTCATCACATTGGATCGGGCATGGCTGCGACCGCCACGGCGGAACCAATTCAAATTGCCAGCTAGTTATCCGTGTCTCTGTGCGTCCCTTTGTCTCTGTGGTAAATCTCTTACAGAATAGTTCACCACCGAGGCACAGAGATTTCACCGAGACACGGAGAATGCTTTTCAGAATTTCATCGCGAATTAAATCAATCACAACCCGGGCAGCCATTCCTCTTGGCTCTTCTCTGCTGATTTTCGTCACCGCTTCCTGCAGCAATTCTCTTTTCAAAGTAAAGCCTGCAAATGAAATGATGGCGATGCCGGCCTCGGCCCCGAGCGTCAACGTGGGCTCGCTTTCTTTTCGCGCGTCACCTTTGTTGACCGACGAAGAAGCCCAGGAGTTGTTTGAATCTAATCTGCAACTCGCCGGACTCTTGCCGGTGCGTCTGGAAGTGATCCACAACAGCGGCGAAGCAATCGAGATGAGGAAAATGAAGTTTCGTCTGAATGATTCTACCAACACTCAGTGGAAGTTGATCTCGGCCAAGCAGGCTGTCTCGCGAATCCTCAAAGCGAACGGCATGACGCTCTACAACCCGAACGCGCGCAAAAATTTCGAGAAAGAATTTCGGGCCTACGAATTCAACGTCAAGGATCCGCTGTCGCATGCTGAAGGCAAGCGCCAGGGATTACTGATCTTTCAATCTGCGAATAAAGAACCCGTCGCGTCGCCAAAGAACCTCACGCTATCCATCGAAGGATTGGCCCAGCCAGTCTTGCTCAAGCTGAATTAGATCGGAACCGCCTGCGGTAGCGCGGGCCCAGTCTTTCGGTAGCGCCCGGTTGATGCAACGAGCCCGCCCGCTACCGCAGGCGGTTCTGACTCGGGTTAGACTTTTCCCGATCCGTTTTGTACGCTCTCGCTTCCCCCAAATTTATATTCAAGGAAGGTAATAATCATGGCTCCAGAAGCTCAGACCGGAAAACAACCAAGTCCGGCGCTAGTGTTTGATGCTCTCAATGGTTATCAACGAACGCAGGCTCTCAAGACCGCGATCGAACTCGAGATATTCACGGCGATTGGTGAAGGCAACACGACCGCGAAAGCAATCGCCGCACGCTGCGGCGCGTCCGAACGCGGCACGCGCATCGTCTGCGACTTTCTAACTATTAACGGTTTCCTGACCAAGCAAGGCAACGACTATTGCCTGACGCCTGATTCGGCGACGTTCCTCGATAAGCGCTCGCCCGCTTACATGGGCACAGTCACCAACTTCATTCTTTCCTCGCACATCCGCGAGCCGTTTGAGAAGTTGACTGAAACTGTGCGCAACGGCTTCTATGCCGCCGACACTGCATTCGAGCCGGACCATCCCATGTGGGTTGAGTTCGCGCGTTCGATGCAGCCGATGATGGCGCTGCCGTCGCAATTGATGGCCCAACTCGTCGATCCGGCAAAAGACAAGAAGCTGCGGCTACTCGACATCGCCGCCGGTCACGGCCTGTTCGGCATCGCTTTCGCGAAACAGAATCCCCAACTGGAAGTCACCGCGGTCGATTGGCCGAAGGTCTTGGAAGTGGCGAAAGAGAATGCGCAAGCGGCCGGCGTTTCGGATCGTTATCAAACGAATCCGGGCAGCGCTTTCGATGTTGATTACGGGACCGGTTACGACGTGGTCTTGCTGACGAATTTTCTGCATCACTTCGATAAAGCCACCTGCGAAACGTTACTGCGAAAAGTGCACGCCGCGCTGGCCGACGGTGGCCGGGCAGTAGCGCTCGAATTCGTGCCCAACGACGATCGCATCACCCCGCCGCAAGCCGCAGCTTTCTCGATGCAGATGCTCGGCGGCACGCCGACCGGCGACGCTTACACCTTCGCCGAGTTGCAGCAGATGTTTCAAAATGCGGGCTTCACCGGCGCCGAAATGCACGAACTACCGCCGACGATTGAACGGGTGGTCATTAGTCACAAGTAGCATTTTAACTTCGGCGATTCTTTCGAGGCGGGCCTTGCCCGCCTCTTTTTTCGGAAACCCAACCTTGAGGTAGGGTGCTCATCTGATTTGATACGTAAGCAACTTGCACCCTCCCTCACGGTCAGGTTTCTGCTACTGATATAGTCATCCACAATACGTCAGGATTTTCACGACAAGGAGTACCAAAATGGAAGCCAGAATCGATTATCTGAAAGTCGACCGTGGTGTGTTTCACGTTTTGCTGGGAGTTGAGAAGTACCTCCAGGGATGTGGGCTCGATGCCCGGCTGCAGGATTTAATGAAGCTTCGCGCCTCGCAAATCAACGGCTGTGCTTACTGCATCGACATGCATTGGAAAGACCTGCGCGCTGCCGGCGAGACCGAACAGAGGCTCTATGGCCTCGACGCGTGGCAGGAATCTCCTTACTACACCGACCGCGAACGCGCGGTGTTAGCGTGGACCGAAGCAGTCACGAACGTACGCGAAGGACACGTGCCGGATGCGGTCTATGAAGAAGTGCGCACGTTCTTCAACGAAAAAGAAGTGGCCGACCTGACTCTGTGCGTCGCAGCGATAAACACCTGGAACCGTATGAACATCGCCGCCCGCACGGTTCCCGGAAGTTATCAACCGCCTAAATCCACAGTGGCGTAGACCGTTTACGGGATTGAGCGCACGGCCCCTTCTATGACCAGCACTCGCCTGGAAGCATTCAGTGACGGCGTGATCGCGATCATCATCACGATCATGGTGCTCGAATTGCGCCCGCCCCACATCACCGAACTCGCCGCCCTGCGACCGCTCCTGCCCGTGTTTCTCAGCTATGCCATGAGCTTCGTCTTTGTCGGCATCTACTGGAGCAATCACCATCACCTGTTCCAGGTTGTGGAGCACGTCAATGGTGGGGTGCTATGGGCAAACCTGTACCTGCTGTTCTGGCTTTCACTAATCCCTTTTGTAACCGCGTGGATTGGTGAGACGCATTTTGCGGCGTGGCCGGTCGCGCTTTACGGAGCCGTGCTGGTCATGGCCGCGATAGCCTACACCATCATGACGCGCGCGCTGCTTTCAATTCATGCCGGCGATTCAGTGCTGGCGACGGCACTCGGCCGGGACTTCAAGGGAAAGATTTCGATCACAATCAACGTAGTCGCGGTTCCCCTGGCTTTCGTGAAGCCGTGGATTTCCTGCGCCATGTATGTGGTCGTCGCGATGATTTGGTTGGTGCCGGATCGTCGCATCGAACGGACGGTCGTCAGTACAGCAGAATGACTTCGCGCGTTGGACGATTAGCGGTAGGTAACTCAGGCTTTCTTCGCAGCGGTCCTGACGTAATCGTAAGTCTGTATCGCCGGGCGTGACTTCGGCACCCATGAGCGTACGCGTGTCGTCAAATCAAAGCCCGTGGAAATCCTGGCAAGTTCGAAATTGCGGCGCGTATCTGGACGGGACTGCGTGGCCGGTCGTCGAACCAGGCGCCCGCTTCGACCGATGCTTGCAGCGGATTCCGCCAATGCTCGCGTAAAGCATTAACGAGCGCGGCCGGTTTGAATAGCCCGCGCCGCAGAGAAAACGATAGCGGTTCCGCGTGACTCATTCCGACTCCAAGTCCCCACTGTTTCAGCACCGCAGGGACCAGCCATCCCGGAAGATTTTTCCCACGCTGGTCAGAGGGAGTCTGGGAGACATCCGCGTCCAATAACTGATGCGCCAGGCCGATGATGCACGCAATCCACTCGGCGTGCTTGCGCGTGCCTCGCAGACAACGATCCCAATCGAATTCCGTGCCTGCAGCTTCCAACATGAGGCCGATGTCGCACAGCCAGAGTGGACGCCAGCCTCCATGGTAAAGGAAATGCAAACAGATAAACCGCAAGTGATCTTCATCGCACGGCACGCGCACGTTGACGTCGCCGAGTGGCACGAGTCGCGACCTTGAGAACACGTCTGCGAAAGATCTTTCGTACGATTCGTAGAATGAGGTATGCGCTTCCACACAGTACGAATCGCCGGCGCGCGCCGACAGCACGTCGTAGAACTTATCTATATCTCTCGCCTCGATCCATAAATCCACGTCACCATAGGGTCGCAAACCATCCTCCGGATAGAGTCGCGCCAGTGCCCAGCCTTTAAAAATAATCGGGTCAAGGCCGGCCGCTCGAGCGCGCCTGAAGATGTCTCGAACGTTTGTTTCATGGACCATCGCCTCGATTGAATGACGGCGGTAAGCATTTCTTAGCTCGAGCAAAGAATGCGTTTCGTGACGATTCAATATCAGCTGCCGCCAGGCGAGAGCCGCAGCGCCACCCTTCAGCAGCAACGGAACGATTGACTCGACCTCTGCGGCGGTTGTTGATGACAGTTCAGGGCTTTGACGCCACGCTTGCTTCAGCAATCGGGCGATCGAAATGCCTGGCGCGGTGGTTGATGCTTTGCGATTCATGCTTTCAACTCGAGCGGCAATCACATCAGGAACAATCACAGTTTGATGCCCCCGAAGGTTTGCATGAGCCCGGTCGATCCGAACAGACGGCTCCACCGCAGCCTCCCGGGTCTGATTGTTTGCGCACGCGACACAGTGCTCGAGTAGTTGTGGTGGCGGCCGATTGCGGGGTGGGCGCGACAATCATCGTGACTATCGGCACAACCGCCGCGATTACTCCGGCGCGCACCAGGCCGCGGCGGCTAATCTCCCGCTGCGCCCGTCGTCTGGTATTGCTTCTTAATAAGCATGCGCGGTCGAGTTGCTCGAGCGCGAGCCAGACAACCAGTTCGTCGACCGGCGTTTGGTAATGCTCCTCAAGCTCTGCCGCCAGATCGCTTACCATCCGCCGGCCGTCGCATCTCCTCCAGACGATCGCGGCCGTCTCGTTCAGACAGATGGCTTTGTGCCGTTTCAGGTCGTAGACCAATAACTCGCCCGGTATCTGCCGAGTGATGAGATCAGTTTTGCGCGCCACCGGCACGATTGGTGATTTCATTCGCGTCTGTTTCGCTTGCCGCAAAGTCAAGATTGCAATTCGTAGTACTTGTAATAGGTCGAATAATATTCGTCCGAGGTCACATCAACCTGATTGAGCACCACGCCATAGATATTTGCGCCGACTGCCTGCAAACGATCTCGCACTCGCCTGACAACCACGCGTGAGCTGCGCTGACTATGAACCACCAGCACCACACCGTCGACCAGCGTTGAGATGATACTGGCGTCAGCGAATGAACTGGCCGGTGACGAATCGATAATCACGTAGTCGAACCGGCTCGCCACCGTGCTGACCAACTTGCGCATCTCGATTGAGCCGAGAAAGTCGGCCGGGTTCGCAGTCGTTGGCCCAGCGGTAATCAACTTCAGGTTTGGACTTACCTCAGAGGTTTGAATCAATGACTCAAGATCGAGCTCGCCCGAAATGTAAGTGGTTAAGCCCTCCGAATTCGAAAGATCGAAATGCTTGTGCACCTGCGGGCGGCGCAAGTCGCAATCGATTAACAGAACTTGCGCGCCGTTCTGCGCAAACGTCACCGCGGTATTAATGGCTGTGGTCGTCTTGCCTTCGTATGGACTTCCGGAAGTGACGAGAATCTTTCGCGGAATATTTTCCGTCGTACCAAACAACAGCGACGCCCGCAGATGACGATAGGCCTCAGCTGACGGTGAACGTAAATCGCTGGTCAACCCCAACGCGTTCTCGCGTGTTCGACGACTAAAGCGCAGAACGACTCGGTTGCGCAGCGAAGGATTACCTGCGGCGGGAATCAAAGCCAATGCCGGCAGGCCGGCGTAATTCGCCACATCCTCGACCGATCGCAGCGTCTTATCAAACTGCTTCAACAGTACTGCCAGCGCAATTCCAGCCAACAGCGAAACCACAAACGCGCCCAGTATTCTGCTTAATCGCGCTGGACCCACCGGCGCGGTGGCCATGACCGGTGGCGTCACGATGCCGACGTGGTTGGGTTTGTCGAGCGCGGCCATCTGCATCTCTGTCTGGCGCTGGAACAGCACGTTATAGACCTGGCGATTGGTTTCAATCTCCTGGTTCATGCCCGATAAATCAATCTCATCCTGGGTGTGCAGATTCGCGGCGCTTTGTTCGTGATAATAAGACTCGCGCAACTTCGCTTCGCGTCCGGTGGCGGCGTCGAGCCGGGCCCGCAGCGAACCGATCGAACCATCAGCGCTCTTCAAGACTTCCTGCCGCAACTGAAGAATCTGTTCATCGATCTGTTTGACCTCAGGCCATTCGTTTGTATAGACCTGAAGCAACGCCGTGCGTTTTTGTTCCAACTGCCTGATATTCCGGCGAATGTCGCGCACATCCTCGTGTTCTATTTCGCTTGATAACGAAGAAGGATCCTTGGTCTTGACCGCGGTTTCGTAGAGCGCTTCGAGGTTCTTCCGATCATTCTCCGCATCAAGCAACTGCGAGCTGAGCTTGCTGAGACGCGCCGTCGTTAAATCACGGCCCTCGCCTTTCTCAAACGGCAAATTGTGGCTTTTTAAATAAGCGAGCCGGTTGTCCTGCCCTTGTCTCAACTTCATCTGCATCTCAGCGATTTGCCGTCCCAACGTGGTGGCCGCTTCCTGAGAGCCGCGCGTCTCGAAATCGTTGCGATCGGTAATAAATGTTTTAGTCAGCGCATCCACGATCAGCATGGCGATCTGAGGATCCGAATGAGTCATCGTCACTGTAACCAGATTTGTGCGCGCGACCGGCTGCACCTTCAGCCCGGCAAGGACTGAGGCGACATAAGGTTCCAGTTCGCTAATCTGCTGTTGGCTTAATTCTGAAGCGCCGGCGGCGTCGCTCAGGCTCGCGTTCTGCGACGTGTTTGGAGAAGTGCCTGGCTGCCGGCGCATAACGCCCGGACGCAGATACGAGAAAGGATTTTGCTTTGCCTCAGCACCGAAGAAGGCGGGATTACGATCCAATCGCAGACGGAACACGACGCGCCGCACCAGATCAGGATTGCTCAGAAGTTGTACTTGCGTGTTCTGATCATCGTAACTTCCATACGAACGGAGGAGTGCATCTCGATCGTTCGAGGGATAGACCGGATCGGCCGGCGTCAACTCGAGCATCGCCGACGATTCGTAAATCGGCGGCATGCTAAGAACATACAACGCCACAATCGTGGTCGCGATCACCACGATTGTTAGAATGAGCCACTTTCGCCGCAGCGGGACCAAAAGCAGATCGCGGAAGTCCGCCTCTTTACCGGCGGTCGTGCCGCCAGAAGCCAGACTATGTAGTGAGATGTCCTCAACATCCTGCGCGACCGGTGCGCGCTTTTCAATTTTACGCATAGACTTCTATCTCCATCGGGCCGACGTGAGACGACATTACTCGGATTGTCGAGGGGGCCGTGCGGAGACTAGCGCACGTGGAAAAATTAACTATGGGGCAGGCGTAAGAAGTAGGCCGGTCTTATAGTTAGCAGACCTGGAGCTAGTTTGTCACTATAATATTTCAACGAACGAAGATAGTAATTGCGCAGATTTTCCCAGCGGAAAATCGAAGGTGTTGACTCGTATGCGGTTCACTGCACTTGCCGCTATCGTGGGGGTTAGCAGCCGTCGTCAGATAGGCGTCGTTTTGTTCGTCTCACGAGCACGCTTGAAGATTTTTCCTCCGGCAGATAAGTCCGAGCGCCCGGAGAAATCTCGTCACTCTCAAACGCGCGAATAGGTCAATCCAGTCTGGCCCTGGTACTTGCCGCCGCGATCCTCGTACGAGGTGTCACAATCTTCGTCCGATTCAAAGAAGAGCACCTGACCGATCCCCTCATTCACGTAAACCCGCAACGGCAGGTCGGCGAGATTACCAAGTTCAATCACCAGACGTCCGATCCAACCAGCTTCCAACGGCGTCGTGTTGACGGCGAGACCGGCGCGCGCATAGGTGCTCTTGCCCATGCAGATACCGGTCACGTTGCGCGGCATGCGAAACGTCTCGACCGAAACTCCCAAGGCGTAGGAGTGCGGCGGCATCAAGTAATAGTTCGATCCGTCATCACTCGATCGCAATGGCGGTTCGATCAACGAGTCTTCGTCGAAATGTTTCGGGTCGATTTCGCGCCCGTGAATCGGAGAGAACACACGAAAGCCATCATCGGCGAGCCGCATGTCGTAACCGTAGCTCGACGCCCCGGCAGAAATGATGCGGCGTCCTTCGACCTGGCGTACCAGTCTCGATTCGAAGGGACTGATGAGTTGCGTCTCTTCGCACATGCGGCGAATCCAACGATCTGATTTGACTGTCATGATTTAGTCTACGAGTCCGGAGTAAAAGAGTGCGCCAGCATAAGCATTTTCGTGTGCGGCGGCAAGTGTGTGGAACAGAATTGAAAATTAGAAATGAAAAATGCAAATTGAGAAAGATCGGCCCTCGCCAGGCAATTGTTAAATTTTCATTTGCAATTTCCAATTTTCAATTTAGTTTTCTCTCTATGCAGCTCGTTGTCCTCGGTTCGGGAACTTCAGTCTTTCATCCGCGCCGCGCATCCGCAGGTTTCTGGTTGCAAACCGCAGCCGGCTCGATTCTTTTGGATTGTAGTGCCGACGCGCCGCATCGTATGGCCGAAGAGAATCTTGATTGGATCAATCTCGACGCGATTTGGATTAGCCATCTGCACCTCGATCACTGCGCGGGTCTCGCGCCATTTCTGTTCGGCATCAAATGGGCAAAAGGAATTGAGCGGCGGCGGAAGCCTTTAAGGATTTTCGGTTGTCAGGGCATCGCCCAACTTCTGAAAGCCATCGACGAAACTCATCGTTACAAGTTGTTTGAGCAGCCGTTTGCGATCGACATTCGAGAACTCGAAGCTCACGACGAAGCCAACCAGGTAGATTTGCTTCCGGGTCTCAACATCGACACGCTATCGACTCCGCATCGTCACGAAAGCCTGGCGATTCGGCTGACGGATTCGGATGGCGCAACGCTCGTTTACACTTCGGACACCGGTTATTCAGATCACCTCGCAACGTTTGCACGCGCCGCCGACCTGCTCATCCTCGAGTGTTCGTTTTATCGCAACAAGCCTACGCCTAAACACCTGGAACTTGCCGACGCCATGCGGATCGCAGAATCCGCGCAACCGAAACAGGTGCTGTTAACTCACCTCTATCCTGAATGGGACGGCGTCGATTTGGAGGATGAAGCGCACAAGCTTTGGCACGGAATCACGATCGCAGCGGAGGATGGTTTGCGCCTGGAAATTAAAAACGACAGGCGCTGAGTTTCAATCAGCGCCCGCCGGAAAAACGTCAATGGCCCAATCTCTTACTGGCCAAAACGTTGCCGATATTCAGTTGAATTGATGAACGCCTTCACCATTTCGGCGTTGGCGTAGTCACCGCCAAAGCTGTTCAGTTTGTTCAGCCAGAAATTGTATCCATTAAAGTTCAAACCGATTTCCGGAGCATCGTTCGGGTTGCGGCGGAGATAACCAAAGTACTGCATCAGCACGAACGCGCGGCTGCTCTCTGCCTGGACCAGGACCGTGTTCTGTAACACATCCTGAATCGCTATCACGCGCGCTGACACATCGGACGTGTTGCCTGCGCCGCCAAAACGATCGATTACCGCCTGGCGCTGCGGGAAGGCCGGCACGACTCCGGCATTCGCAAACAGGTTGTCGACGAATTGCGTCGGCGCCATCGAGGTCGGATATGCATTCAGGAAGCGAGTACGTTGCACGAAGCCGGTTAGAAAGTTCTGCCGGTTCGTGTTCAGTTGCGCCTGCCATCCCTGCTGATTGACGACGATGCCGTTGCTGATAGCGCGTGAGTCAATCACGAACTCGTTATAGGTCAGCGGCACCGGCGTGCCCACGATGTTGCCGTAAGCCGCACGATAAAGCCGCTCAACCAGGAACCCGGTCTCCTGAAATTCGATTGACAGGAAAAACGCGGACGAAACATTGATGCGCTTGCCGGCGACGCACAATTGATCAGAACCGCACGAAGTAATTTGTGCGGTCCAGAAATTCAACCCGGCCGCATCAGGTTCACGATTCAGGAAGTCGTGATATTGCATGTACACGAACGATTGCGCGTCATCGATTGGATTGCTAATCGACTCGGGCGCGTCGTCGGTGATTGTGACGGTCATCGTGTCCGGCGTTCCCACAGTTCCGCCGGCTGGATTGTTGAGCGCGATATTGAAGCTCTCATTCCCTTCACCGTACATGTCTTCATTAATCAGCACCTGGAAAGTTTTCGTCGTGTCACCCGCAGCAAAGGTCAACGTTCCGGCCGCGTACTCAAAATCGCCTTTCTGCGTGGCCGTGCCATCGACCGTCCGGTAATCGACAGAGGTGACGCCACTGGTATCGCCGGTGCGCGTGACCGTGACGGTAATCGCGTTCAGATCTTCCTGCACCGTCGCACCTGACTGACTGAATTGCACGGTCGGTGGCGGCACGCTGTCATCGTTGACGATGGTGCCCGTGCCCTGGGCCTTGGTGATTGAGGCGACAGCGACCGGATTGGTCAAATTCACGAAGAAGGTCTCGTTCGGTTCGACCTGCGTGTCTCCATTCACCGAGATGCTCAGCGTTCGCGACGTCTGTCCCGGCGCGATCAGCAACGTTCCCGTGGCCGGCGAATAATCGCTGAATTGTTTCGCCGTTCCGTCAGCAGTCGCGTAATCGACTGAGACGATTTGCCCACTTGGCGCCGATAACGAAATCGTAAAATCGAATTTAGTAAAACCACTGTTACCCTCGCCCTGGGTGACGTCGTCGATTCTCAAAGTCGGCATGGGATCGTCATCGACGATCGTCAAGGTCGCCGCGGTCGGACTGCCTAAGACCGCACCACCCGTCGGATTCGTCAGCGTCAGGTTCACCGTCTCATTGACTTCATTAAGCGAGTCGTCGCTGATGGCCACGGTGAAACTTTTCGGTGATGCGTCGCCGTCGGCCCAAGTCAATGTGCCGCTCGCAGCCGTGTAATCGCTGCCCGCCGTCGCTGTTCCA
>JADMIO011385342.1_pt1 | contig 52496 bp, 45 predicted proteins | sample 8958161 | NCBI WGS metagenome assembly JADMIO01 (sample SAMN16585339, study PRJNA669376) | soil metagenome | isolation source: Crop rotation soil | place: USA: Cullars Rotation, Alabama | collected 2011
GGCCGCGACTTCAAGTCACGTGAATTCCAAGCTTCGGATCCCACTGTGCTGGAAATCTTTTTCTTCTTGTCGAGACCATAGGCGAGCGAGGCGGCCGTGGGCTCGTTGATGATGCGCATGCGCTGCTTGTTCTTCTTGCCCGACTGCGGATCCTCGATCTCCCACTCGGTCTCGAAGCCGGCAATCTGGGCGGCGTCGATGGTGGCCTGGCGCTGGGCGTCGTTGAAGTACGCGGGCACGGTGATCACGGCCTTCTTGACCGTGTGGCCGAGATAGTTCTCCGCGGCCTCCTTGAGCTTGCGGAGGATCATGGCGGAGATTTCGGGCGGCGTGTAGTTCTTGCCGTCGATTTCCACCTTGACGAGTTCGTTGGCGCCGCCGACAACCTTGTAGGGAACGATCTTCTCTTCACCGAGGACTTCATTGTGGCGTCGGCCCATGAAGCGCTTGATGGAGTAGATGGTCCGGGCGGGGTTGGTGACGGCCTGGCGTTTCGCGGGTTCGCCGACGAGCCGTTCGCCCTTGTCGGTGAACGCGACCACGCTGGGGGTAATGCGGCTCCCTTCCTGATTGGGAATGACTTTCACCTCGCCGCCCTCCATGACGGAAACGACGGAGTTGGTGGTGCCGAGATCGATACCGATAATTTTTTCTTCAGCCATGAGTGTGGGCTCCTTTTCTATGCCGAGTGCTCTCGGCGAGGTTCGCGTCAAAGGTATTTTATGTGATTACCGAGCGGATCGGGCAAAATCTTGAGCGAGGCCTGGGACCGCGTTATTGTTGTCACATCATTAGAGGCCGATCATGGTCCAAGCGATTCAACATTTTGAGGGAAAATAGCAAGTCGTGTGCCGTGGGGAAGAACAATGATGGGGTGGCGTAACCTGAGGGTGAAAAGCGAGTTAGGAACGGTGTTTTGGCGGGGCGTCGTTTGCGGTCCGGAGCGGCGTCGATAGGTGTGCCATTTTGGCAGGGGACGGGGCGCATGGTGAGCCGTGGTGGGCAAATGTGGCAGAGGCTGACAGGACAAAGCACGAGGTCCGCGGAGTTGCGTTGCGCCATGGTGACACCCGATGCGCAACGCATCCTGCGAAGCCATCACGCAAACGCAGGCTGGTAAACAACTTGACTCGTTGCGCAGCGAAACTCGCACGGCGCAATCCACGGAGACAAAGCTGCCAGGTCGCTGGGATCAACCGGCAATGCATGCGGATTTCCGCAACGAACCCGCATTTCGCCAGCCTGGAAGCCCGACGCGTGAGTGAGCGAGGGAGTTCGCACAAAACACTCGCTTACGCGTCGGGCTTCCATGGTCCTCAGAAAAGCTGCCTTCGCTCCTGTTCGGTCTCTTTTGCCGAATGGCATTTTTGTTGTTGACGCCCGCGCGGCTCACGGTTCAAATATCTTTACTTACGCTCCCTTTTGGTGCGGTTGGCATTCAACGAACCGCGGAACTCGGAACCTTCGCGGCGCCGTGGATTTTGCCCCGATGGAGTACAGAGATGTGGCGACGTTTTCTCTCGGTGTTCTCTCGCAAGCGCCCGGTGTCCCCGATTCGACGCCGCGCGGCCAAGTTTCGGCAGGGTGGCCGGGGCTGGCGAACTTTCGGTACAGTGGCACGAGCGGAACTCAAGCCCCGGCGTACCCGCGACTACCTTTGCCACAGACAGTTTGCCCTTCCTCCCCGATGAGGATGTCGTTTTCGCGAGGGACGCGGCGGCTTGAGTCAAGATTGTTCGACGTTACCGGCAGTACACCAGCCCCGGCCACCCAACCGGGGCTTTCCGGGAAAAGGATCTCCAATATGTTTGAGGGCTAATTCGCTTGACGCGATTCAGCTTCTCTATGAGAACCGAATCTTGATACGCGCGATCCTAACTCGTTCAGCGGGGGAAAAAATTGTGGAGCCATCGCACATTCGCAGGAAAAACCGCCATCCCTTGCAACTGGAAATCCTCGAGGATCGCATCACGCCCGTATCTCTCGATTACGCGATTAGCTTTGGCGTCGCGGGGCACTATTCGATTGGGCAGGCCCTGGCCACCGATCCGGCAGGCAATACTTACCTTACTGGCAGATTCCCCAACACGGTCGACTTCGACCCCGGTCCGGGAATTTACAATCTCACGGCGGTCGGCACCTACAGCATGTATGTTGCCAAGTACGATCCCGCCGGGAATCTCGCATGGGCACGGAGCGTCGGGAGTGTGGAGGACAATGAAATCGGCAACGGCATTGCAGTGGACTTGGCTGGGTACGTCTACGTCACCGGACGCTATAGCGACGTCGCCGATTTCGACCCCGGTCCGGGAACCTTTTTGCTGAGCAGCGCCGGCGGAGATGAAGCCTTTGTCTTGAAGCTAGATAGCGTCGGCGACTTCGTCTGGGCGGCGAGTTTGGGAGGCGGGTACACCGATGCTGGACTAGCGATCACACTGGACAGTTCCGCTAATGTATATGTAGCAGGTTCTTTTCAACGCACCGCCGATTTCGATCCGGGTCCAGGCACGTTCAATCTCGTCAGTGCTGGAATCTCGGACGTATTCGTTACCAAGTTTTCGAGCGCTGGCGCTCTGGTATGGGCGATGAGAATGGGCGGAAACAGTTCGGACATTGTGAAAGGAATCTCGGTAGATGCTGCCGGAAACGTTTTTACAACCGGCTACTTTATGCGGACCGCCGATTTTGATCCTGGTGCAGGAGTGTTTAACCTGAATGCCACGGCCCAGGAAGATGTATTTGTTTCCAAGCTAGACAATACCGGTAATTTCCTCTGGGCCCTCCGAATGGGCGGCAGCAGCCTTGATATTGGCAATAGCTTCGTTTTCGACCCAGCGGGCAACATCTATCTCGCGGGAACGTTTACTACCACGGTCGACTTCGATCCCGGTGCCGGGGTGTTCAATCTAACAAGCGTCGGCTCGCGGGACGGATTTCTCGCCAAACTGGATAGCAGCGGAAATTTCCTTTGGGCGGGGAGGATCGGTGGAATCAGCCAAGATGAGTGCCAGAGCATCACCCTCGACGCGACAAACAACATCTATGTAACCGGTTACTTTGAGAACACGATTGATCTGGATTTGGGACCGGGTATCTTTAATCTCACCAGCGACAGCCTTGCGGACGTTTTTGTAGCAAAATACGATAGTGGCGGCAGCTTCGTTTGGGGGTTCCGAATAGGAGACACCTCGGACGACGAAGGACACGCAATCGTCGTTGATTCGGCGAATAGCGTCATCGTCACGGGTTTCATTTCAAGCACGACCGATTTCGATCCTGGACCGGGCGTGGTGAATGTTCGGGAATATGGCATTGACGACGCTTTTTTGGCCAAGTTCCGTCAATATGCCGTCCTCACAAACCAAAGTGGAGGTTCCACAAGGGTTCTCGAAGGCGGAACCGCAGATGATATAACCCTCGTACTCAACCAGGCTCCCACCGCCAATGTGGTGGTGACACTAAGTCCTGACAGTCAAGTGCTCGCCTCGGCAGTCGTCTTCACGTTTACTCCTGCCAACTGGAACGTTCCGCAAACCGTCACGCTGACTGCGGTGGATGATGCGCTCGTCGAGGCGACCCATTCCGGAAGTATTTCCATCGCAACATCGAGTGCCGATCCCAATTTCAACGGTCTCGCCACTTCCAGCCTGACGGCGGCCATCGACGACAATGACCTCGCTGCCGGAGTAGTGGTGACGGAGTCCGGCGGCACCACGACGATTGCTGAAGGCGGGGCTGTCGACACGTACACCATCGTCCTCTCCGGCTTGCCTGCGGCCAACGTCACCGTCGGAATGAGCGGCAGCAGTCAGTACACCACGTCGCCCACCAACCTCGTTTTCACTTCCGCCAACTGGAGCACACCGCAAACCGTCACCGTCACCGCCGTCGACGACGCCCTCATCGAAGGCGCCCACAGCGGCGTCATCGCCTTCACCACCGCTAGCGCCGACGCCAACTACAACGCCCTCACCGTTCCCAGCCTGACCGCCAGCATCACCGACAACGACCTCGTGGCCGCGGGCGTCCTCGTCACTCCTTCCGCGGGTTCGACCGATGTCTCCGAAGCGGGCGGCATCGATTCCTACACGGTCGCCCTCAATGCCCTGCCGACCGCCAATGTCATCGTCACGCTGAGCACGACCAGCCAACTGCTTCCCTCGACGCCAACACTCACCTTCACCCCCGCCAACTGGAGCGTCGCTCAAACCGTCGTTGTCCAGGCCAACGACGACGCCATCGCCCAGGGCACGCGAACCCAGAACATCACCCACACCGCGACCAGTAGCGATCCCGGCTACAACGGCATCGCCATCGCCGCCGTCACCGTCAACATCACCGACAACGACACGGCGGGCATCACGTTTTCCACGCTCAACGTCGACCTCGCCGAAGGCGGCACGAGCAACACCTACACCGCTGTCCTCAACAGCCAACCGACCGTGAACGTCATCGTCAACGTCGCCGGTGACAGCCAGGTGTCACTCGTGACCAGCACGCTCGTCTTCACGCCGGGCAACTGGAACGTCGCGCAAACGATCCGCGTTCAAGCCGTCGATGACACGCTCGCGGAAGGTTTGCACAACGGCCTCATCACGCACACCTTGACCAGCGGCGACGTCGGCTACAACGGCATGACGCGAACCGTCACTGCCCGCATCAGCGACAACGAAAGCTCGGGCGTGCTCATCTCGCAGACGAATGGGCCGCTCACCATTCTCGAAGGGACTTCCAAGACATACACAGCCGTGCTCAACTCGCCGCCGACCAGCGATGTCGTGCTCAACATCAATCCCGATCCGCAGGTCAACGTCGCCCCGATGTCGATCACGTTCACGCCGGGCGACTGGAATGTGCCGCGGCCCGTCGTCGTCACGGCCAACGACGACGGCGTCGAGGAAGGCGACCACGTCGGCCGCATCACGCACACAACGACCAGCGCGAGTGCGGCATTCAACAATCTGACCGTCGCCGGCGTCACGGCAAGCATCGTCGACAACGACGGTTCCGCGGCGTTCGGCACCGAGCGCGCCGATCAGATCCTGGTCAGCTTTACCCCGGCCAATATCAAGGTCACCGTCAACAGCCGGATCACGACACTGCCGAACACACTCACGCAGCTTCTGTTATTCGCGGGCTTCGGCAACGACAGCATCCAGATCCTCGCCCCGACGATTCCTGTTGTCGTCATCGGTGGTCCCGGCGTCGACAAGGTCTTCATCATCGGCCAGGCCGCGAGCAACAATTTCGTCCTCGGCGATTCGGTCGTGAACGTCAACGGTCAAAGCGTCGGCGTCTGGGAGGCGGAGTCGCTCACCGTCGGCGGCAAGGCGGGTAATGATACCTTCACGGTGACCGATGTGCCCGCGTTTCCCGTCGAACTCAAGGGTGACGCGGGGACTGATGTCGTTGTTGGTCCCAATCGAGCGAACACCTGGCAAATCACCGGCGCCAGCGCGGGCACGCTCGATGCCTCGATCAAGATCAGCGCCCTGGAAAACTGGACCGGCGGCGCGAGCACCGACAGCTTCGTCTTCGCCGCGGGCAAAGCGATCGCGGGCCGGGTCGACGGCGGACTCGGCGCCAACACGCTCGACTTTTCCACGGCGACGGCGGCGATCACCGTCAATCTGCAGACGGGCGTGGCGACGGGTTCAAAGTCTTTCGCCAACATCACGGCCCTCATCGGCGGCAAGGGCACCGCGGACAAACTGCTCGCGGCCGATCAAAGCAACCTGTGGAACATCACCGCGACAAATTCGGGTAGCGTTAGCAGTGTGTCCTTCCGCAACTTCGAGAATCTGACCGGCGGCATTCAAGATGACACGTTCCTTTTCGCCGACAACCAGGGCGTGAAGGGCAAGATCGACGGTGCCGCGGGGTCCGACCTGCTCGACTTCACCGCGTATCTTTCGCGGCCGGTGAGCGTCAACCTGCAATTGAAGGCCGCGACCAACACCGGCGGGTTCGCGAACGTCGAAGCGTTCCAGGGCGGCTCGGGGTCGGCCGATTCCTTCCTCGGCGTCAACAAGGTGAGCGCCTGGAACGTGAGCGGCGCGGGCAGCGGGGACGTCGGCGGTGTGGCGTTTGGTAATTTCGAGAACCTGACCGGCGGCAGCCTCACGGACAACTTCCTCCTTGACGCGGCGGCCGACTGGCTCGGCACCCTGAACGGCGGCACCGGCACCGACACGTTGACCGCGGCGCCCGGACTCAATAGCTGGCTTCTGACTGGGCTCAACGCCGGCACGCTCAATGGCCGCAAATTCAGCGCGATGGAGATTCGGCGCTGAGGAATACGTCGAACTCCTCGCTTGCGCTTTTTGCAGTCGCGCATTTTGTGACGCGGTTAGCCGCGACGCGGAGTCTTCGGAGCGGAGCGCGACCTTGGCGCCGCGCAAAACGCTCGCTCTCGGCCCTCGATGAAGAATCGCGATCCCGCGAGTCGCGACGTTCGCGCTCCGCTCCGAAGACTCCGCGTCGCGGCTAACCTTCAAAACTTGCGTTTCGGGTTGGTATGGGAATCACGACGACTTCTTCTTCCGCTCCTTCGGCTTCTTGCTGGGGGCCATCTTCGCCGGCGGTTTCTCGACGTCGCCCTTGGCCTTTTGCAGCTTCTCCACGCTCTGCTTGAGCGCGTCCATCAGGTTGATGACATGGGCCTGTTCGTGGGCCGGCGGGGCGACGATCTCCTGACCGGCCACCTTCGCCTCGATGAGCTTGGTGAGCTTCTCAGTGTAGATGTCCTTGTACTTGCCCAGGTCGAACTTCTTGGGCGTCGAGGCGTCGATCAGGGCCTCGATCAGCTTCAGCTCCTCCGGGTTCATCTCGACCGGCGGGAGTTCGTCGTCGAACGTCGCGGGCTTCGTGATCTGGTGCTCGAAGTTGATCGGGCTGATGGCCAGCAGTTTCTCGATGGGCCGCAAGATCACGACCTGTTCCTTGCCGTGGAGGACCATGCGGGCGACGCCGAAACGCTCCTGTTCGACCAGGCCCTGATGCAAGACGGCGTAGGGCCGTTGACCGATCGGGCCATCGGGGACGAGGTAATACGTCGCACCCTTGTAGTAGGCGGGGTCGACGGCGTCGGGGGCGATGAACTCGTCGAGCGTGATCGCCTTGGGGTCGTCGGTCCGCAGTTTCTCCAGCTCGGAGGTGTCGACGACGACGTACTGGTCCTTGGCGTATTCATAGCCGGAGACGATCTCGTCGCTGGAGACTTCGCCGTGAATCGGGCAGACCTTGCGGTGCTTGATTCGGCTATTGCACTCGGCGTGCAGCTGATTGAGGCGAATCTCGCCGCCGTCGCTCGCCGTCGCGGTATACGCTTTGACGGGCACCGAAACGAGACTGAGCTTGAGGAAGCCCTTCCAGGTGGCGCGGGGAGCCATGGCAACGCTCCGGGTAGGAACTCCGGGTACGACTGCGAACTCCGCGCAAGACGGTACGCTGGTGAAAAGGAAACGATGTTCGGCAAGTGCGCAGCTGGGGAAGCGTCCACTTCGCCGGGTCTCGGCACCCACATGCTACCTTCGCGCCGAGGTCTTTCGCAACCCGCAAATGTTCGCAAAGCGGTCGATTTCGGTTTGCCCTGGACCGCTGACGGCAGGCGACAAAAGTTCAGCCGTAGGTCAGGCTTTCCAGCGCTTTCCAGCCTGACCGTTCGACGTCGCACAATCAGAGTTTTTGTCTGTACGATTGCGGTCGAGCATTCGCCTGGCCGTTCGACGGCGAACGGTCAGGCTGGAAAGCCTGACCTACGTGTTAGTTCACGGCCGAATCCGGGATCTCCTGGCGGATGCGGTCGAACTCGGGCTCGACCTTGTGGAAGGCCTGCAAGAGGACCGGGTCGAAGTGTCCTTCGAGGACCTGGGTCATCATCTGCATCGCGGCAATGTGGGACAGGGCCGGCTTGTAGCTGCGGCGGGCGCGGAGGGCGTCGTAGACATCGCACAAACCGACGATGCGGGCGGCGAGCGGGATGGCGTTGCCGGAGAGGCGATCGGGGTAGCCGGTGCCGTCGTAGCGTTCGTGATGGTGGCGGGTGATGTCCATGGCCATCTGCAAGAACGCGAGGGCGAGGCCGTGCTGCTTGGCGACGTCCCGGAGCGTGTCCGAGCCAATGATGGTGTGGGCCTGCATGACGATGCGCTCTTCCACGGTCAGCTTGCCCGGCTTCATGAGAATGTGATCGGGCAGCCCGACCTTGCCGATATCGTGCAGCGGGGCACAGCACTCGAGCATCTCGATGAAATTGTCGTCGATCTGGCCCGCGAAGTTCGGCATTTTCGCCGCCTCGGTGGCCAGGCAACGGCAGTAACGCTGGATGCGCGTCAGATGGCCGCCCGCTTCCGAGTCGCGCTGGGTGACCAGCTTGGCGAGCGTGAGCACCAGGGCGTTGCGCGTGTGGGCCAGGTCGCTGCTGCGGCTCGTGAGATTGCGTTCCAGCTCGGCGTTGACCGCGAGCAGATGGCGATTGAGCAGGTCCGATCGATCCTGGGCCTCCTTGAGCCGCAGGGCCGCCTGCACCTTGCGCTGCAGTTGCACGAGGCTGTAGGGCTTGGTCAGGTAGTCATCCGCGCCGGAGCTGAGGAGCTGGGCCAGTTCGTCGGGTGAGAACGCCCCGGAGACCATGAGGATCTTGAAGTGCGGGCACGGCGGCGAAGACCGCAGCCGGCGCAGCACTTCAGGCCCGCTCATGTTGGGCATGTTGATGTCGACCAGGGCCAGGTCGAAGGGTTCTTTCTTGAGGATTTCGAGAGCCTCGACGCCATCGTTGACGGTCACGCACGCGAATCCCTCCGCCTGCAGCACCGCTCGCGAGAACTCGCGAATGCTCGGCTCGTCGTCGACAATGAGCACGCGGAAGACGCGCGGGGCCGCGGCGTTGACGCCCGTCAGCAAGGTACGTGATTTGTTCATTTCTCGGGGCGCGATCGCCACCGGCTGGAAGACGCACGAATCCGATTTCAAAAAGGGCAACATCGCTTGCATTACCGCCTGCGGAGTTTGATAGCGCTCGGCTGGGTCCGACGCCATCATGCGTTTCACGACTTCATCAAGCTCATGGGAAAGATCGGGACAGTATTTGCGAATCGACGGCGGCGCCTGCGTGAGCCGTTCGATGATGTTCTGCGTCAGGTTTCCCTTCGACGGGAACGGCAACTGGCCGGTGAGGCACCAGTAAAGGGTACCGCCGAGCCCGTAGATGTCGGCGCGAATATCGACGGCGCTGGCGTCGGACGCCTGCTCGGGAGCCATGAAATCGACGGTGCCGAGGAAGGTGCCGGGCTGCGTGAGCCTGGTGTCGATCTGACGCGACAGGCCGAAATCGAGCAGTTTGGCCTGTTCCTCCAGCGAAACCAGGATGTTCGACGGCTTGATGTCGCGATGGACGAGGTTGAACTTATGGATCTCGCCGAGAGCGCTGGCGATCTGATGGACGAGGTTGCAGGCCTTGGCGGGCGGCAGCGGACCGCGCGACTGCACGTATTCTTCCAGGTCGTGGCCGGCCACGTACTCCATCACGAGATACCAGAGCACCGGGCCCTGCGCGTCGGCGCTGGCAGCCCGGCCGCAGTCGACGGCGGAGACGATGTTCGGGTGCCGCAGCCGGGCGACGATCCGCATTTCGGCGGAGAAGCGGGTCTGCAAGCGTGGATCCTGGCCGGGCGAGATGGGCGTCACCTTGATGGCGACGCAGTTGCGGAGCTCCATGTGCTCGGCCTTGAAGACGACCGCCATGCCGCCGGCGCCGAGGCGTTCGAGGATGCGATAGTTGCCGAGCACCATCCCAAAGGTGGTTCCGGCCCGAACGCGATTGGCCTGGTAGTCGGTCATGAGGCCGAAATCGACGAGGTGGGCGAGGGCGGCATCCTGGTCGTCGGCGGCCAGGATTCGCTCCTGTTGATCGGGCAGGAGTCCATCCCAGTCCTCGTTGAGGATGATCAGGTTGTCGAGCAGTTCGTTGAGGAGTTCCTGCGAGTCCTTGGCGGGCTTGGGGATATAGCGTGTTTTTTGCATGCGCGAGTCGCGTCCAGAAGAAAAGTCGCGTCCAGAGGTAGAATCGCGTCCAGGGGAAGAAACGAGCATGGGGATTGTCCTTTGCAGATCGCTGGGCACCGGGGCACTTGCCCCCAGTTATTCGATCGTGGGGATCTGATTCGTTCTCGGCACACCAGGGGCGCACCGGCGGAAGACGATTCAGGTTTCAACTGAACTCTATTTCAAAAAATCCGCCGCGCCGGGTGCAAAAGCGATATTTCCCGAAATATTCGCAAGAATCGCTTTTTCCGGCACGGGTCTTGAGACCCCATGCTGAGTTTTCACGACCTAGCCATAAAAAACGGGTTATTGCCCGACGTGAAATGCGCAAAAGGCGGCGGCGCGACCAAGCGAGTTGTTTGTCGCGTCGATAATAATGATAGGAATATCGACCTATTTCTTGCCTTCTTCGCCGAGGATTTGCTCCAGCGAGACGATGGCTTCGCGCACGCCTTCCAGCTGCGGGTTGATGCGATGGGCGCGGCGATAGGACCGCAAGGCGGCCCGGAGTTTTTTCAGTTTCATGAAGCACTGGGCCATGCCGCTCGCGGCTCCGAAGTGATAGGGATTGAGCCGCAGCACCTTTTCGCAGTCCTGGATCGCCTTGGCGAAATTGCCGGTGCGAAAGAGAAGGATGGCTCGTTGATTGTAGACCTCGGCAAAGGTCGGCGTCCGGGCCAGCAGTTCCTCGAACCCCATCAGGATGTCTTCGAGCCCTTCCTTGTCCGGGTCGAGTCGAATCAGTCGCTGCAATTCTTGGTTGTTTTCCTTGGTGTCCGCCCGAAACCAGAGCGACCACATCGCGTCGGTCGCCAGCTGGCACACGGCGGGATCCTCATCGCGCAACCGTCCTGCCAGAGCCGGGTTCACCTTGATGGTGCCGATAAGTCCCAGCGCCAGGACGGCCGCCTGACGGATGTCGGCATTGCTCGAGGTGAGGAGCCGTTCGAGGGTTGCTTCGTTGTAACGGGCCTCGACCTTTTGTTGAAACTTGTGCAGCTTGCGGCGAAAGCGATGGGTCCACTCCGACGAATCGGCGTCGGTGGGACGATGGGGTAGCTCCTGAAACAAAACCAGCAAAAGTGGCTGCACCACGGTTGACAACCTCGCAAGGGAAGAGTTTTCTGTTTCCCCGCCCGATATGTCTCATCAGACGGCCACTTGTCGGCGATCCCCTCAGGCGTTTTAGAGAATGCCGGGGGAAAAACAACCAAGCGGAATTTGAAGGATGAAGGCGGAAGGAGGAAGAATGAAAGCGGCCGCCTTGCATACGATTCTCCGGTGGACTCGTCGTCTCCTCTCGGTGAAGCACCATGCGGCTCTGGTCACTCTGTCCCTCCCTGCTGGATCAAAAGGGCCTGGTTGCTCTTTGGCGCGAAGCCCTCCTTGCCCAGAAGGTTCTGCAAGGCAAGACAAAAGGTTATCGTTTTCACCCGCAACTTGCCAGATTCCGGCAGAAAGCGCCGCTGACCACCATCGCCGCCTATCTCTGGGCGGTCCATGACGAAGCCACCCGGCGAGGATACTCGTTCGACGCATCCAGGATCGTAAGAAAAAGACAGCCAAGGACGCTGCCCGTCACCCAGGGGCAACTGGATTTCGAATTGCGCCACCTGAAAAACAAGCTGCGGCTTCGTGATCCTGAGCGCTACCTGGAGATTGGCAACCTTCGAGAGATCGCGGCCCATCCGCTGTTCACCGTCGTTCCCGGCGAGATCGAACCGTGGGAGCGGCCATGAGCAGCCGCCAGGGGACCGCTCGATCACGGGCCGCTCAGGATCCACTCCTTCGCGGCCTCCACCTCCCCTGACGGGAACCGCTTGATCTCGGCCGCCACGAAGTGCGAGGCCAGGTGCTCGGCCACACTGCCGAGCGCCGAGTCGGTCACGACGGCCACTTTCTTGACGAGCCGGTGATGATCGCGCACGAAGCGGAAATGCGCAGCCATGGCTCCGAGTCCCTCCCAGCCCGGGAACGACGGGACTTCGATCACAATGCCCGCAAGACTACCGTTCGCCTCGATGTGCGGATCGACCGTGCTCGCGATCTTCGCGAAGTCCTCCGCCGCGAAAGCGGACCTGGGCCGCACGTAGAGGATGGATTGTGCGGTGTTGAGTTCGTGTTCGATCATGTCTTTCTCCTCAGATGCTAGGCCGAACCTTTTGTCGCTACGTTCGCCGCTTGCGTTCGGCCGGCCTTTCTTCCGACTGCTCATCCAGCTTGATTTCCTCGTACCCACTTAACGCCCACGAAGATCATCGCCGCGCTGACAACTATCGCGGGCAATGGGCTCCGTCCTTGCGTTTCGGGTTGCCGTTCGATCAACAAATTGTAACCGACCCAAAGCAAGATTGTAGATCCCATCAGTAATGCGATCACACCGAATACACTCTTCATGAAACCCTCGGTTGAGTTGTGTGCCGAATAGAATATTTGGTATCCGCAGGCAATGGCCGCGTTATTTCTTTGTATCGACGACGAGGTCAACGAATTCATGAGTCGCGTCGCCACTTCCTGGAAAGTCATCGAGGCCGTGCTCAAAGAACACGTCCATTCCGCGTACAGGGCACTTCGACCGGCAGCTCGTCCCGGGCAGATTGAGCGCCTGGAAGGCGTACTGGGGACACGTCTACCACCGGCGTTCGTTGCGTCGCTCGGGATTCACGACGGCATGCGTGGGGTAAATTCCGCCGGACCGAACTTCGTCAATTACATGATCCCGCCGATCACTTCCTATTGGAGTTCGACCGTTCTCGCCTTGTAATCGATGTGCAAATCTCGGTCGGCTAACAACATGGTTCCCAAAAGAGCAAACTTCCCGTCGCTCGCGGCGACTTCCGTTTCGTAACGATTGCCGAACCAGTCGATGATGCACCTGAACAAGGGTAATTCGACGGTCTTTCCATCGGCCAAAATTGCCTCGACGTACGACACTTCTGCCAGTCCGAGATCCGCAGCCAGATTTCGCGGGATCGTCAATCCACCGTTGAATGCCGTGTCGATCCAGGCAAGAATCTCTGTTCGATTTCCATCGAGTGATACCGAAACCGACACTGGCAACAACGCTCGTAACTGATCGTCGACGCGTCCATTCACCGCGTCATACCTCCCATGTGAAGCGCGGCACGATGGCCAATTCGGATCGTAAACGACCGTCGCGTTGGATATTTCTTTACTGCGGACTGGACGGCTTCGTCGAGCGTGTCGCCGAGGAAAAATTCTCCCGACTCCGGCTCGATCGCCACGAATCGATTCAAATGATCGCGTTCAAGGTCCAATTGCAGTTGATCGGAATAAATGCGTTTGGCGCGATCTATGATCGACTTTCCTTCAGGTGATACCATCGTCGGTCTCCTCTTTCGTCGCTAACTGCAATGCAATTCTCTAATGCGCTCCAGGTTCCAGAACTTGTCCACCAACCGCGGCCACCGCTTCTTATAGCCTTCCGCATTATCGGGCCAGTCCTGCTTGAGTTTCGGTTCACGAGGATAAACAACTCGAGCAAAGAACTCCTCCTTGCCCCCATAGGTAGCTTCGTAGGTACGCTGGGCCACGAGAAGCATCGACTCGCCGTCGAGATCATCCACTTCACTGCGTTCTAGCCAATCGCAAATCGACTCGGGATCCAGGATCGCTGTCCCAAATCGGTCAGCTCCGTTGCTGATGAGCCATGCACGAAAATCCTCAAACACATCATCGGAAACATAGCTTTGAATGATGAAGTTCGCCGCAAGCAATGGGAACGTTCGAGCTTCAACGAGCTTCTGACGGAGCGTGTTCTGAAATCCAATGATATCATCAGCGGGCAAATCCTCGAGATTGGATGCGAGCGCGACAATGAAGTCGTCAGCCTGTCGTGCCTCCTCGATCAGTTTCCAGAAATGGTCCTCCTTCATTGCGGAGGGCTTGACTCGAGTTCCAGGTTTTCTCTTCGCCATGTCAAACTTCAACCTTCATTCTTCCAGGTGACGTGCTTTTGCCATTTCTCATCGCGCCCCGGAAAATCGCTACGAAAATGCACGCCGCGCGACTCCTCCCGAGCCAGAGCCGAGCGGATCATGAGCCGAGCGACGGTCAGCAGATTCTGCAGCTCCCAGCCGGGTCGCGTCTCAAATTCGCGGTCCAGGACGTAGCGGCACCAGAACGCCACGTCGCGCTGCGCCTCCTCGAGGCCCGCTCGCTCGCGGACGATGCCCATGTTGCGCACCATCAGGCTGCGCAGCGAGTTCGTGATGTCGGCCACGTCGAGTGCTTCACCTTGTTCCGGCTCGAATTGGCAGGCGAGCGGCAGGGCCCGAAACGAGTCGCGTTCCTGGGCCGCGAGCTGTCCCGCCTCGCGGCCGCACGCCGCGCCAAAGACGAGGCCCTCGAGCAAGCTGTTCGACGCCAGCCGATTCGCCCCGTGCAGTCCGCTCGACGTCACCTCGCCCGCCGCCCACAATCCGGGGATCGTCGTCCGGCCCTTGTCGTCGACGGTGACGCCGCCGATCATGTAATGGGCGCCGGGCCGAATCGGGATCAGATCCGAGGTAATATCGAGGCCGAACCCCCGACACACCTTGTCGATCCCCGGGAAACGGCGACGGACGAGAGTCTTGTCGAGGTGCCGGAGATCGAGATAGACGTTGGGATGCTTGGTCCGCTCCATGCAGCCGACGATCGCCTGGGCGACGATATCGCGCGGGGCCAACTCGGCGCGGGGATCGACGTCGAGCATGAAGCGTTTCATGTGCTTGTCACGCAGATAGGCCCCTTCGCCGCGCACCGCCTCGCTGATGAGAAAGCGGCTCGACCCGGCCACGTAAAGCACGGTGGGATGGAACTGCATGAACTCCATGTCGCGCAGCTCTGCGCCGGCGCGATAGGCCGCCGCCATGCCGTCGCCGGTGGCCACGGGTGGATTGGTCGTCTCGCGATAGACCATGCCCACGCCGCCGCTCGCGAGAACGGTCTGCTTCGCCCACACGAGCAGCTTGCCCTGCCCCGGCCGCGACACCAGGGCGCCGACGCACCGACCCTCGTGCGTGAGCAGGTCGAGGGTAAAGGTATCGTGCCAGAGCGTGAGGTTCGGCGTCCGCTGCGAATGGGCGATGATGGCCCGCATCACCTCGAACCCCGTCGCATCGCCCAGGGCATGCACGATCCGGCGATGACTGTGGCCGCCCTCGCGCGTAAGGGCAAGATGTCCCTCCTCCTCGTCGAAGTGCGTGCCCCAGCGGATGAGATCGTTGATCTGTTCGGGGGCCTCGCGCACCACCAGTTCGACGATGTCGCGATGACAAAGCTCGCCGCCGGCCGTCATCGTGTCTTCGATGTGGTTCTCGAACCGATCCTCGGGCGACAGCACCCCCGCGATACCGCCCTGGGCGAAGTTGCTGTTGCTTTGCTGCAAACTGTCCTTCGACAGCACCAGCACCTCGAGCTCTTTCGGCACCGCGAGCGCCGCCCGCAATCCCGCGATGCCGGCCCCGATGACGAGCACATCCGTGAAGACATGCGGAATTTTCTTGGGATGAAACTGCACCAGATAGCGATTCGGCTCGGACATGCAAGTAATTGTATCTCTTCTGAGCGCCAGTTCATTTTGCATTTTGCATTTTATGCTTTATATATTATATTAGTCAACATACGTACGTACAAATGTAAAATATAAAACACAAAACATAAAATGCAAAATGGATCGGCAAGGAAAGCGCTTTGCCCGCGCCGCTCCTTCCGCTATCGTAATATCATTCCATCCCGCCCGGTTTTTCTTTCGAGGAGCCTACTTTCATGCCAGTTCTACCTTTGTCGCAGGTGGCCGTGCATCTGCGGCCGGAGGATAACATCGCGGTCGCCGCTCGCCATCTCTTGACCGGGACCCAGCTCGAACACCAGGGCAAGATCATCGAGCTTTTGGGCCGCGTGGGCATGGGGCACAAGGTGGCGCTCGTGCCCATCCGCAAGGGCGAGGCGATCTACAAGTATGGCCAGATCATCGGGTTCGCGAAGGAAGACATCGCCGCGGGGCAGCATGTGCACGTGCATAATGTCGCGGCCGATGCCTTCGAGCGCGATTACGCCTTCTGCCGCGACTGCCCGCCGCCGCAAGCCGCGCCGAGCCAGAATCGCACGTTTCAAGGTTACGATCGTGGTGCGGCCCGGGCGGAACATCTGCGCTATGGGACGCGCAACTACATCGCCATCATCAGCACCGTCAACTGTTCGGCGAGCACGAGCAAGTACATCTCGGACCGCTTTCATCGCACCGATCTCCTGAAGCAATTTCCCAACGTCGACGGCGTCGTCGCGATCACGCACAAGGCGGGTTGCGCGATGCAGTACGACGGCCCCGATCATCAACAGCTCGACCGCACGCTGGCCGGGTTCGCGAAACATCCCAATGTCGCGGCGTACATTCTGTGCGGCCTGGGCTGCGAGACGGGGCAGGCGATCCACCTCATCGAGAGCGAGGGGCTCATCCAGCTCAACGGCTCACGCAAGAAGCCGCTCGTGATCAGCGTGCAGGAGTGCGGCGGCATTCACAAGACGGTCGAGGCGGGCGTGAAGGCCATCGCCGAACTTTTGCCCCAGGTCAACGACGTCCGCCGGGTCACGTTGCCGGTGAGCAAGATCGTCCTGGGCACCAACTGCGGCGGGTCCGACGGCAACTCCGGCGTCACCGCCAACCCCGCGCTCGGCGTCGCCTCCGACCTGCTCATCCAGCAAGGTGGAACCAGCATCATCGGCGAGACTCCGGAAATCTACGGGGCCGAGCATCTGCTCACGCGCCGGGCCGTGCGTCCGGAGGTGGCCCAGAAGCTCGTCGATCGCATCAAGTGGTGGGAATGGTACACGGGCATGTTCGGGGCCGAGATCAACAACAACCCCTCGCCCGGCAACAAGGAAGGCGGCCTGACGACGATCTACGAGAAGTCGCTCGGCGCCATTGCCAAGGGAGGCAGCACCGCCCTTGTCGACGTCGTGCAGTACGCCGAACCGGTCCAGGCCAAGGGTTTCGTCGTCATGGACACGCCCGGCTACGACCCCGTCAGCATGACCGGCATCGTCGCCGGCGGCGCGAATGTGTGTGTCTTCACGACGGGCCGCGGCTCGGTCTTCGGCTGCAAACCGGCCCCCTCGATCAAGATCGCGACCAACTCGCCGATGTTCCATCACATGATCGACGACATGGACATCAACGCGGGTACCATCCTCGAAGGTTCCAGCGTCGACGCCGTGGGTCACGAGATCTTCGAAGAGATCCTCGCGGTCGCTTCGGGCAAGAAGACCAAGAGCGAGATCAACGGTGTGGGCGAGGAAGAGTTCGCGCCGTGGAGTATTGGGCCGACGCTTTGAAATACTCCTCGTTCCCAGGCTCTGCCTGGGAACGCACTGGATTGCAGGCTCTGCCTGCCGAGTGAATCCCGACGGCAGGCAGAGCCTGCCGAGCAGTGCGTTCCCAGGCAGAGCCTGGGAACGAGGAATGAACCTTTATTACTGCCGAGGGAACAGCGATGGACTGGGACGCTCTACGGCATGAGTTCCCCATAACGAAACGCTGGGCGTTATTCGATCACGCCGCCGTCGCTCCGCTGACGGGTCGGACGATCGTCGCCTTGCATGAATACGCCCTCGATCTCGCGGACAACGGCGTCGTCAACGACCCGCGCTGGCGCAAGCGCATCGAACGCGGTGGCTTCGGGCAAGAAAACCAAGAGCGAGATCAACGGCGTCGGCGAGGAGGAGTTCGCGCCGTGGAGCATCGGGCCGACGCTTTGAATTCAAAGAGCGTAAGGCAGATAGCGGTTGAGTTGCATTCCTTCATACGTTTCAATCAAGCTGCGACCGTCTACAATGAGGAGATGGAGGAATGACTGAGGCGGTGCCAGAGGTCAAGGGAGACATTCACCGCATCGGAGGGGCGAGCATTGAAAACCTGCGCCTCAAGCCCAAGGAGGCAACGTTAAATCCACCAGGAATTTCCGTGCTCAAGACGCCCACACCTGCAGACGCCGCAGCCGAGATGAGAGCTGCCTACCCGGACGCCACAGGGTTGCACGAAGCGGCCAAAACGATTGGTTCCAGCACAAGCGAGGCAATTCGTAGCGTGGGCTTCGATGTGATACCGAAGCAAAGCAAGAGGTTGCCGAATCACTACCGCCTCATCCACCCAGATGGAACAGGAGGGTTCATTGACGAGAACCTCGCTCGCCTGGCTGAAGTTTTCACGAACACAACAGGACACTAACCTATGTCAACTCAACCCATCTACCTCGTTGACCAATCTTCAACCAGAGTTGCAGTCCTCAACGTCGAGTTCAGTGGCGACCGCTATCGCGGCACGATTTGCCTGGATGCCACGCCTCCCGATCTCAAGCAACTCTTCGAGGAGTACGAGGAAAACGTCGAAGGGCAGATGTTTACCCTGGCCGACGAAGTCGAAGACAGGATCGGCGATATCCCACTCAAGATCGTCTTCCCTAACGGCAAGGAAGCATGCGTCGAGGATCTGCAAGTCTACCCAACCACAAAGCGAGTTTCATTCAAAGCGTGTCATCCATCTGCGGCCTCAAGGTGATTTTGTGCGATGAAATGGGACGCTCTACGAGACGAATTTCCCATAACGAAGCGCTGGGCGTTCTTCGATCACGCCGCCGTCGCCCCGCTCACTGGTCGGGCGATCGTCGCCATGCATGAATACGCCCTCGATCTCGCGGAGAACGGCGTTGTCAACGAACCACGCTGGCGCAAGCGCATCGAACAAGTCCGCTCCTCCTTCGGCACCTTGCTTCATGCCGATCCCAGCGACATCGCGTTCATCAAAAACACCAGCGAAGGCATCGGCATCGTCGCCGAGGGTTTCCCCTGGCGAAGAGGCGACAACGTCGTCATCGCGGCCGAGGAGTATCCCGCGAATCAATATCCGTGGCTGAACCTCGCAGAGCGCAGCGTCGAGGTGCGAGCCGTGGCGAGTCGCGGCAATCGCTTGCTGCTGGACGACATCGCCGCCGCTATTAACGAACACACGCGGCTCGTCAGCTTGAGTTTCGTCGAATACGCCAGCGGTTTTCGCAACGATCTCAATGCCCTGGGCGAGTTGTGCCAAAGTCGCGGCGTGCTGTTCATGGTCGACGCGATCCAGGGTCTGGGCGTGTTTCCGATCGATGTCGCGAGGACGCCGATCGACTTTCTCGCCGCCGACGGACACAAATGGCTGTTTGGTCCCGAAGGAGCGGGCATCCTGTATGTGCGGCCCGAGCGGGTCGAGATGCTTCACGCGGTCGGCATCGGCTGGAACAGCGTCGTCGGCGCTCGCGACTTCGCCACCATCGACCTGCGTTTGAAACCGAATGCGGGCCGATGGGAAAGCGGCAGTCCGAACGTCGCGGGCATCACGGCGCTCGGGGCAAGTCTGGAACTTCTGCTGGAGATCGGCATCGGCGCCGTTCAAGACCGCGTCCTGGAGTTGACCGACTATTTGTGCGAGCAACTGAGCCCACATGTCTTCAGCAGCCGCGAACCCGGGGAGAAGTCGGGCATCGTGTCGCTGGACTTTGGTGCCGCGGACGCCGTGAACCGCAAGTTGCGGCGTTGTCGCGAGGTTGGGATCGTCGTCAATAAGCGGGCCGGACGACTTCGCGTCAGTCCACATTGCTATAACAACCGGGACGAACTGGACCGACTGACGGCGATACTGCGCGAATCATGAAAGGACCTGCCCATGGCGTTATCGGATCATGTGGCCGTTTATATTGGCGTGTTCGACCCCGTCCATTTCGGGCACATGGACGTGATCCAGCGCGGCAGCCGGCTCGTTCAGCGCCTCGTGGTCGGCGTCGGCGACAACCCGGAAAAGCAAATGCTCTTTTCGCAGGCCGAGCGTGTCGAACTGACGCGCAAGGTCGTCGGCCATCTGGATAACGTCGAGGTGCAGCCATTCACCGATTTGGCGGTCCGATTCGTCCGCGGCCTTGGCGCCCGCGTAATCCTGCGCGGCATCCGCACGACCAGCGACATGGAATATGAGTTCACGATGTCGCTCACGAACCTCGCCCTGGACTCCGAGATCGAGACGATCTTTCTGATGGCCAAGGAAACCTACTCGCACATCAGCAGCACGCTGCTGCGCCAGATCGCGGCCCTGGGCGGGGACCTCGACAAGTTCGTGCCGCCGGTGGTCCGGGAAGCGCTGCAGAAAAAGGTGGCAACCAGGCGACGATAGGCCATTTTTCAAAGGACGACGTCGATGTTACGACTCACTGTGCTTTTCGCCCTGTTCTTCCTCTCGAGCCCCGTGCTCGCCCAGGAAAAAAAGACGCGGCCGCCGAACATCATCCTGATCCTCGCGGATGACTTCGGTTACGAGTGCGTCGGGGCCAACGGCGGCAAGTCGTACAAGACGCCGAACCTCGACAAACTCGCGGCCACCGGCGTCCGCTTCAGCCATTGCTTCGTGCAGCCGCTGTGCACGCCCACGCGCGTCCAGCTCATGACCGGACTGTACAACGTGCGCAACTACGTTCAGTTCGGCCTGCTCGATCCGCGGGCGACCACCTTCGCCCACCTGCTCAAACGCCTCGGTTACGCGACCGGCATCGTCGGCAAGTGGCAACTCGGCCACAGCTTCGATTTGCCGAAACAGTTCGGCTTCGACGAATACTGTCTCTGGCAGCTCACCCGCCGGCCGCCGCGTTATGCCAATCCGGGGCTCGAGATCAACGGCAAAACCGTTGACTACAGCAAAGGCGAATATGGGCCGGATCTCGTCAACGACTATGCCCTCGACTTCGTACAGCGCAAGAAGAACGAGCCCTTTTTCCTGTACTATCCGATGATGCTGACCCACAACCCATTTCAGCCGACGCCCGACAGCCCCGAGTGGGATCCCAAGGCGCTCGGCGAAAAGGTGAACCAGAATAAGAAGCACTTCGGCGACATGACGACCTACATGGACAAGCTGATCGGCAAACTTGTCGCCCGACTGGACGAATTGGGCCTGCGCGAGAACACGCTGATCGTCTTCGTCGGCGACAACGGTACCGGCGCAGGCATCACATCGATGCTCGGCGACCGCCTGGTCCATGGTGGCAAAGGCAAGACGACCGCCTCGGGCATGCATGTCCCGCTGATCGTGAGTTGGCCCGGCACCGCGCCGAAAGGCAAGGTCGTCGACGATCTCATCGACAGCACCGACTTCCTGCCGACGCTTCTCGAAGCCGCGGGAGGCAAGGTCGAGCAGAAGATCGACGGCCGCAGCTTCCTGCCCCAGGTTCGCGGCCACAAGGGCCAACCGCGCGACTGGTTCTACTGCTGGTACGCTCCCAACGGCGGTCAAAAAGCGGAGCACGAGTTCGCCGCGACGCATCGTTACAAACTTTACCGCTCGGGCGAGTTTTACGACTACGCGGCCGACTGGAACGAACAAAAAAAGCTGGGCGTCGCTCAGCTCCCCGCCGGGGCGCAGGCCGAACACCGGATGCTGCAAGGCGTGCTCGACCAGTACACGGACGCGCGACCTGGAAATCTTGTGAAGATGAAAAAGAAAAAGGACAAGTAGGGCCGTGGCCCCCCCTTTGTCGGGTACAATCATCGGGAACCATGTTCGCCGTACGTTCGCCTATTTCGGAAGATCCATGCGTCACACCGCTGCCCTCGTCCTCCTGTGCACGTCGTCGCTGCTCCACGCCCAGGACTTCCAGCGCGACATCGCCCCGATCCTCAGCAAGCGCTGTCTCGAGTGCCATAGCGGTCCCGACCCCAAAGGCAAGCTCGACCTGACGACGCGGGCCGCGGCGCTCAAGGGCGGCAAGAACGGCCCCGCCCTCGTCCCTGGCAATCTCGACGACAGCGAACTCTGGGCCCGCGTCGAGTCCGGACAGATGCCGCCGAAGAAGCCGCTTGCCGCCGAGGAAAAGAAGCACTTGCAAGCCTGGATCAAGAGCGGCGCCGCCTGGCATGGTCCCGCCCTCGACTGGTTCGCCCGCTCAACGGAAACCCGCGCTGGCTTCGACTGGTGGTCGTTGCAACCGGTCAAGAGGCCCGACCCGCCGCGCGTGGGCAAGAGCGCCTGGCCGCGCAATCCAATCGATGCGTTCATCCTCGCCCGGCTCGAAGAAAAAGGTTTGACGCCCGCCGCCGAGGCCGACCGCCGGACCCTGATTCGCCGGGTCACTTTCGATCTGCTCGGTCTGCCGCCGACCCCGCAACAGATGCAGGACTTCTTGAAGGATGACCGGCCCGAGGCGTACGAACGGCTCGTCGATGACCTGCTTGCGTCGCCGCATTATGGGGAACGCTGGGCAAGGCACTGGCTCGACGTCGTGCGCTTTGCCGAGAGCCACGGCTTCGAGCACGACGAGCTGCGCAAGTCGTCCTGGCCCTACCGCGACTGGGTGATTCAGGCACTCAACAAGGACCTGCCGTACGACGAGTTTGTCCGCTTGCAGATTGCGGGCGACCTGCTCGGCGCGGCGGACGGCCTGCGTGCGACCGGCTTTCTCGTCGCGGGCGGCTACGACTCGGTCGGCCAGCGGCAGCAAAGTCTCGCGATGCGGGCGGTCGTGCGCCAGGATGAACTGGAAGACATGGTCGGCACGCTCGGCCAGACCTTTCTCGGCCTCACCGTCCATTGTGCCCGCTGTCACGATCACAAGTTCGACCCGATTCGCCAGGTCGAATATTACCGCCTCACCGCCGCCCTCGCCGGCGTGCGTCACGGCGAACGCGACCTGCTCGACGTTGCCGACACTGCCGCCCAGAAGCGAGCCGCCCAGGCCCGTGCCGACCTCGAGCGCCTCGAGGCCCCCTATCGCGTGAAGATCCTCGCCGAACGCAACAAGGACGTGCCGCCGCCGGGCCCCGAGCCGCTCGCCCACTGGGATTTCACGAAGGGCCTCGACGATCGCGCGGGCAAGCTGCACGCGAAGGTCTTCGGCGACGCGAAGCAAACGGCCCAGGGATTGATTTTGACGGGCCAGGGTTACGCCGCGACGGGGCCGCTCGCAGGCGACCTCAAGGCGCGGACGCTGTCGGTGTGGATCACGCTCGGCAACCTCCAGCAGCGGGGCGGGGCGGCGCTGAGCGTGCAAAAGCTCGATGGCAGCACCTTCGACGCCATCGTCTTCGCCGAGAAAGAACCGGGCAAATGGGTCGCGGGCAGCGACTTCTTCCGCCGCTCAATCGACTTCGGCGGCCCCGTCGAATCGGAGACGAAGCCCGTGCAGCTCGCGCTCGTTTATCATCCCGATGGCTCGGTCGCGGCGTTTCGCAACGGGGCCGCGTATGGCAAGACGACGAAGCCGCCGGGTCCGATCACGTATGCGGCAGGGCAGGCACAGATCTTGTTTGGGCTGCGTCATTCCCCGCCTGGTGGGAACAAGCATCTGACCGGCATTATCACCCGTGCCGAGCTTTTCGATCGCGCCCTGTCGCCCGCCGAGGTCGCCGCCCTGGCCGGGACCGTGAGCACCTTTGTCAGCGAACAGGAACTGCTCGCCCGCTTGAGTCCCGAGGAAAAGACGCGCCGCGCCACGCTCCTCGCTGACATCGTGGCCGGCAACCAGAGCGTGGCCCAGGCGAAAACCAAGGTCTACGCCGTCGCTCCGGCGCCGCCCGAGACGACGCACCTGCTGCGCCGCGGCGAACCGAACAACAAGGCCGAGGAGGTCGTCGCCGCCGGCCTGGCCGCGATCGGCAAGGCGGACTTCGATCTCAAGGCGACGGCCACCGATGCCGAGCGCCGCCGTAAGCTCGCGGAGTGGATCACCGCGCCCAACAATCCGCTCCTGGCCCGGGTGCTCGTCAATCGTCTGTGGCATTACCATTTCGGCCAGGGTATCGTCGATACGCCGAGCGACTTCGGTTTCGGCGGCGGCCGGCCCTCGCATCCCGAGCTGCTCGACTGGCTCGCGGACGAGTTCGTGCGCCAGGGCTGGAGCGTGAAGAAAATGCACCGCCTGCTCGTCACCTCCGCGGCCTATCGCCAGTCGTCGCGCTTCGAGCCCGCGGCGGCGAAGGTCGATGCTCAGAATCGGCTGCTCTGGCGCAAGAGCCCAATGCGGCTCGAGGCGGAGGCGGTGCGCGACGCCGTACTGTCGGTCTCCGGCAAGCTGAACTCGCGCATGTTCGGGCCCGGTTATCAGGACTTCAAGCTCTCGATTCGCGGCGCCACGCATTACTACACGCCGAGCGAAGGGGACAGCGACGATCAACTGCGCCGCAGCATCTATCGCACCTGGGTCCGCAGCGGCCGTAATCCGCTCCTCGATACGCTCGATTGCCCCGACCCCTCGACGGTGACGCCGCGCCGCTCGGTGACGACAACGCCGCTGCAATCGTTGACCTTGCTCAACAGCGACTTCATGTTGCGCATGGCCGACACCTTCGCCGCTCGATTGCAAGCGGAAACCGGCAAGGACGTCCCCCGACAAATTCAGCGCGGCTATGAGCTGGCCCTGGGTCGGTCGCCGCGTCCGGAAGAAGTCGCCCTGGCCGAGCGCGTCATCGCCGAACATGGTTTGCCCATACTGTGTCGCGCCCTCTTCAACTGCAACGAATTCATGTACGTGGACTGAACATGATGAATCGCCGCGAGCTTTTGTCCTGGGTTCCGCATGGCCTCGCCGGGGCCGCGTTCGCCGCGCTGCTTCAGCGCGATGTTCGGGCCCAATCGACCTCGGAGGCGAGCGACCCGCCGCCGCATCATTCGGCTCGGGCGCGCCGGGTCATTCACCTGTGCATGTGCGGCGGTCTGAGCCAGGTCGATACGTTCGACTACAAGCCGGTCTTGACCCGTCTCCATGGCCGGTCGCTGAACGCCAGCGAACGCCCCGACGTCTTCTTCGGCCAGGTCGGACTCTTGCGGCAGCCTGACTGGGCCTTTGCGCGGAGGGGCCAAAGCGGCCTGTGGATCTCCGACCTGTTCCCGCATCTCGCCGAGGTCGCGGACGAATTGACGATGATCCACTCGATGGTCGCCGAGACGTCCAATCACACCCCGGCCACGTTCCAGGAAAACACGGGTTTTCGCCTCAACGGCTTCCCGACGCTCGGCTCCTGGCTGTCCTACGGCCTCGGCGCCGAAACGGACAACTTGCCGGCCTTCGTCGTGCTGCCCGATACGCGTGGACAACCGGCGGGCGGGTCGATCAACTGGAGTAACGGCTTCCTCCCGGCCCGGCATCAAGGAGTCGCTCTCCGCAGCCAGGGCAGCCCGATCGACGACCTGTTTCCCGCGCGTCCGATCCGCGCCGAGGCCGACGTCGCGACCCGCGCCCTGCTCGCCGAGATGAATCGCGGCCATCAGCTGCAGCATCCGGGCGAAGACGTCCTCGCCGCCCGCATGCGCAGTTACGAACTCGCGGCCCGCATGCAGCTTTCAGTCCCCGAGGTCGCCGAGCTCCAGCGCGAGACGGCGGGGACGCAACGGCTCTATGGCCTCGAGCGCCCCGAAAGCGCCGACTTCGGCCGGGCCTGTCTGCTCGCCCGGCGACTGCTCGAGCGCGGCGTCCGCTTCGTGCAGCTTTTCGCCGGCGGCTCGTTCGGCAACCCGCGCATCAACTGGGACGCCCACGAAAGCGTCCGGCTCAATCACGGCCAGGAAGCCGCCCGCGTCGATCAGCCCATCGCGGGGCTCCTCAAGGACCTGCGCCGCCGCGGCATGCTCGAGGATACGTTGGTCGTCTTCACCAGCGAGTTCGGCCGCACGCCCTTCACGCAATCGGCAGGCAACGTGCTCGGAACGGGCCGCGATCACAATCAAAACGGCTTCACCGTGTGGCTGGCCGGCGCCGGCGTCAAGCCCGGCTTCGAGTATGGGGCGACCGACGATGTCGGCCATCGGGCGGTCGAAAACGTCGTCACCTGGCCCGACTTCCACGCAACCGTGCTGCACCTGCTGGGCATTGATCACGAACGGCTCACGTTTTATCACAATGGCATCCGCCGCCGCTTGACCAATGTGCACGGTCATGTGGTGGAGGCTATTTTGCGGTGACGCGTTTCCTGGCGCTGGGCGCAAAAAAAGAGGGAGAACCGAAGTTCTCCCTCTCGCCAATTCCTTTCCTCCCTAATTCCGCGTCAACCCACGTAGACCTGATTGGCAGCGCTCCAGGTAGTCAATCAGATCCCGGTGAATCCCGGAGTTAGCGGCTGGCGACGGCCGAGGAGGCGAAAGTGAACGGGACCTGGGTGGTCTGGCCGGGGCGAACGGTAACGACCTGGGTCTGAGCGACGGTCTGGCCGTCCTGTTCGACTTCGGCGCGGAGGGTGTAGGAATATTCACCCTGAGCAAGAGCCGGGGTGACGAGCACGCGACGTTCCGAGGTGGAAGTGGTCGTGTTGCCGTCAACGGTGAGGCGAGCGCCGGCGGGCAGGGTCACCACGAGGGTGGCCGGGGCCGGAGCAGAAACCTTCTTGGGTTCGGGAATGGGCATCTTTTTCGGTTCGACCGGAACGGTCGTACCGGGGACGACGGAGCCGGCGCAACCATCGACGGAGCCGGCGCAGCCGTAAGAACCGGTGCAGGTCACAGCCGTGCCGCAGCAACGGTTGTGGTGGCGGCGGAACAAACCATGACCACCATTGCAGCCGTTGCAGCCGCTGCCGTTGCACGAGGCAACGGCGCCGGAGCAGCTGCTGCCGTTGCAAACGCTGCCGCTGCAGGCGCTGCCGCTGCAGCCGCCATGATGCTTGCGGAACAAACCGCCATGACCGCCGCCGTGGCAGCTTGAGCCGCTGCAACCGCTGCAACCATGACCGAACGCCGTCGCATCAGCTCCGCCGCTGAGCGCCATCATCAAAACTACGCTGTACATTGCAAAAACCTCCAGCAAATACAAAGGAAAGCCAACCCACGCACTATTTAAGGAAAACCGTAGCCTGGAGCCGAATTTGGACGAAAACCGAAGCAGCCGTTTTTTCACGTAAAATCGCTGCTCTGAGATGGATAGTAAAGATAGTTAAAAAAAGAGTCAACAGTAAAATAGGAGGTCTGGATCGATTCTAACGGAAGTACTTCCGATTTTGACGATTGCAACGATTGCCGTATTTTGTCCAGCACTTCTTGCGCCTCGCGCTAAAAAACGCCGCCACGGTTTAATTAGCCGCAACATCACTCACTCCAATTATTTGTGGCACAAATCGCCCTCGCCCCCCTTGACGTTGTCCGCAGAATTTGTCTTAAAACTTGCCCACCTGTGCAAGTTTTCTCCTGGCGAGCGTTCCTGGGGACCTAGCGACCCTACGATAACGGGTCAAAAATCCCTGGTATCGAAGGGCGAATCGGTTATTCTAAAAATGGGGTGAGTTTTCGCTGCTCCTCGGAGACAACATGGCGACGGAGGTATTGTCCTCGCCTCGGGAAACGTCCCTGAAGCGGGAATGGTTGCCGGGCCATCCATGGGCGTGGATGGGCCCGGGTCTGCTTGCCTGTGCGGCGGCCTGGGTCTGGGTTGATCTTTTCGGGGAAGCCATGCCCGCGCTCCGTTACGGACTGGTCGTCGGCGGTCTTCTGGCCGTGGCGGCGGCGCTCGTCATTCGCACCGGTTCCTTGCAACCGGCCTTTCTCGATCGCCTCGCCGCGCCGCGGCGTCAGCTCATCCTTTTGATTCTCGCCGGCCTCTTCGCGATGATGGCCGCGGGCATCACGCTGCTTGTCGTTTTGAGCTTCCTGCGCCTGGCGCCGGGAGGGTATCGCTGGGGACCGCTCATCGTGTGGTGGTTCATCGCCGCGCCCATGAGCGGGACAGCTGCGGCGCTGTGCTGGCGCAAGATGCGGCAAAATCAACCAGTTGCCGTGGCCGAGGAGAGTGCCGCGCTGCTGCTGCTGGGCGCTCTCGCCTGCTACTTTTGCCAGAACGCCTTGTACCTGGCGGGAGCACCCGAGTTTCTCGACAGCATGAGGCTCTTTCTCGGCGTACTGACCCTCGCGGCCCTGCTGGGTGCCGCCCTCGTGGTCGTTCCCTTGAATGTTCGCCGAGGGGTCCTGAGCCTGCTCATCTGCGTTCACTTCGTCGGTATTCTCGCCACGACCCTGGTTGTGCCGCCGGCGCCGCTGGTGATCACCCAGCTGTGGAATCGAATCTACCGCCCCTATCTCGAGTTCGTTTACTTGACGAATGCGTACCATTTTTACGCCCCCGAGCCCGGCCCCGCGAGTTACCTGTGGTTCCGCGTCATCTTCGAGGACGACAAGGGCAATGTCGCCGGCGACTGGTTCAAGGTCCCCAATCTCGACGACAAGTATCGCTCACGCCATGCCACAGGTCTGTCCTATCAGCGCCATCTCGCCCTGACGGAACACACCGTCGCCACCACCTCGACTCCGGCCTTCTACGACTTTCAGCAAAACGCCATCACCCCCGCGCCGTTCTTCAACAGCCGGCTCAGGCACATTCCGCAGCTGGCCCCCAAACAAAATCCGCTCGGCGTGCAGGACACAAAGGTCGACGTGGCGATTCCCTGGCATCCCGACATGCTGCCGGCCGCCCAGTACAAGCCGCCCACGGACTGGGTCAAGAAGCTGCTCACTTCGTACTCGCGGCACGTTCTCAGTGTGGCGACGCTCGACGGTTACACGACCCGCAGCGTCAAGGTCTATCGCGTCGTGCACCTGGGGCCCGTCGGTCCTTCGATGGTCGCCTATCTCAACGATGTCGCCGAACCGACCGATCCCGATACCTATTACGCGATTTACTACGGCGAATATGACCTGTCCGGCCAGGTGATCGACGGTTACGATCCGTTCCTGTACTGGGTCCTGCCCACGATCAAGGAACAGCCCACATCACGCGATTCACGGTACAGGTGTTACACGCGTAAACATGCGGGCGACCCCTACTGGATCCGTGACCAACAGCGGCAATGGGTGGAAAAGTAACCATGGGACAGGCCACGCCGACCTGGAAGCAGCAGCTTTATCAGGACTGGCAAAAATTCTGGTTCGAGCCCGCCGATCCGACTCTGCTCGGTCTGATCCGGGCCACGTGCGGCGTCATGGTCGTGTACACGCTCTTTGCCTACACGTTCGATTTGCAGGCGTTCATGGGGGTACATGCCTGGCTGGATCTGCCGACGCGGATGGAGCTGGTTCGCGAACGTCCCAACGTGGTTCAAGCCCTTGGCGGCCGAGAGTCGCCGCTCGCCCCGCCGCGGACCCTCGCCGAGCAAAAGTACTTCGATGCTTACCGGACCGAGTTCAATCAAATTCCCCCGGCACCCTATCCGAAAAACGACGAAGAGATGGAGTATTGCCACACCTTTCGCCGCAAGTTCGGCCGTGATCTGCGTGAGTATGGTCTGCCGCCGCCGGAAAATGAAACGCAAAGGACCTTTGTGGAGGAGTTTGTTCAGCGTTTTCGCTTCCCGCCGTCTCCGCCCTATCCCGCGAACGACGAGGAACAGGAACATATCTTCGAGTACACAGCCAAATACCACATCGATCCCAACCGGCTGATCGCCAAGGGCAGTCCTTCCTGGTCGCTCTGGTTCGATGTCACCGATCCCGGCGAAATGCGGCTGCTGCACGGGATCTTCCTCGTGATCTCGATCCTGTTCACGCTCGGCATCTGCACCCGGGTCACGTCAGCCTTGACGTGGTTCGCGTTCCTCAACTATGTCCACCGTGCTCCGGAGATCCAGTTTGGCGCCGACACGATGATGAACATCATGCTCATCTACCTCATGCTCGGCCCCAGCGGTGCCGCGGTTTCTCTGGATCGCGCAATCGGGCGTTGGTGGAGCCGGCACAAGCTGAGCGTCATCAATCGCTGGCGCCGGCTGTGGCGTCTGGGACCGTTGCAACCGAACGAGATCGTCACGCCGACGTTCACGGAGCAACCCCAGCCATCGGTCGGTGCGAATCTTGCCGTAAGACTTTTGCAAGTGCACCTGTGCATCATTTATTTCGTGGCCGGCGTTTCCAAGCTGCTCGGCAACGCCTGGTGGAACGGCACCGCGGTCTGGGGCGCCCTGGCGAACTTCGAGTTTGCGCCGATGCAGTATCCCCTCTACAACGAAGTCTTGCGCTTTCTCGGCCATAACGAAGTGGTCTTCTTCGCGTTCCTGTTCACGGGGACCTATTTCACGCTCGCGTTCGAGATCGGTTACGCGTTTCTTATCTGGAACAACCGTTTTCGCTGGTTCTATTTGGCGGCCGCGATTCTCCTACACGGCTTCATCGGCGTTCTGATGGGCTTGCGTACGTTCGCCCTGGTCATGCTGGTGATGAACATGGCCTTTCTGCGCCCCAACGAAGCCCGCTGGATCGTCGCGAAACTACGCTGGCTGGTCGGTTTCCCCGAGAAAGGTTAGCCGCGACGCGAAGTCTTCGGAGCGGAGCGCGACCGTCGCGCCGCGCGGCACCAACGTTCATCGCCACCGATACAAAATATGTCTCTCACGGCGCGACGGTCGCGCTCCGCTCCGAAGACTTCGCGTCGCGGCTAACCAAATTGCTTTGCGGCTGAAAAATCTGTACACGCCCGTCGTTCGTCTTTAGACTTGAGTCATGAGTTAAGAGCGTTTTCACCGCCTTCATCTAGGGGAGAGTTATGAGATACGCGACAGCATTATGGCTGGCGCCCGCACTGGTACTGGGCCTGACCGGCTCCGGACAGGCGGCGTGCTGCTACTTCTCGGCCAAGAATGCCGATATTTTGCAACCGGCCCAGAAGGTGTTCATCACGTGGGACCCGGCCGAAAAAGTCGAGACCTTCACGGTCCAGCCCAAGTTCGAGGGCAACGCACTCGATTTCGGCATGGTGATCCCGACGCCGAGCCAGCCGAAGCTGCACGAGATGCCGCGCGACTTTTTCAAGCACCTTGCGGTCTACTCGATCATGAAGAAACGCGAGTTTGCCCAATCGAAGCTGCTGCCGCAGTTCGCTCCCGTCGCCCGCGCCGCCGGCTTCGCCGGTAAGAACCTGGCCCGTCAGGACGCCAAGGGCGAAGGCAAAGACGAAACCAAGACGACCGTGATCGTCCTCGAAGCCGGCGTCGTCGGCTCCCTCGACTACAAGATCATCTCCGCCGAACGCGCCGATGACCTCTTTCAATGGCTCAAGGACAACAAGTACACCTACTCCGGCGATGAAGCGACTCTCAATCACTACGTGCAAAAGAAGTGGCTCTTCACCGTCATGAAGATCGACACGATGCAGATGAAGAAGAACAAGGACGGCTCGTTCGCGGGTGAAGTGACGCCGACGCGCTTCCAGTTTGCCAGCGAAAAACTGGTGTATCCGCTCAAGATCACGCAGATCTCGGTTCGTGACAAGACCGAGGCCCTCTTCTATGTTCAGGCGCCGCACAAGGTCGATCTCCAGGGCGACTTCAGCTACCAGTACACCTGGATGCCGATGCTGCAACAGGCCCAGGGCTGCACCCCCGGCGGCATGCCGCTCAACTGCGACAGCTGGCTCCGGGCGACGCAGGGCCAGGCTCCCGCCCTGATCGCTCGGGCTCGCAACATGGGTTTCAACTTCATCGCCGGGCAACGGCCGCAACCCAACGCCAAGGGCCACATCCCGACCACGATGGAATGGGCCCGCAAGCTCACCGCCGAGGACATCAAGGTGCTCAAGGGTGAGGCGCCCTACAGCGAGAAGGTTCCCGACGTCGACGAAGGCTTCACCCAGGCCGACCTCAAGGATCAGCAACGGGCTCAGGCGATCTACAAGGTGATCCAGTCCCGGCTCGCCAAGGCGCAAAAAGAACGTCCCTTTGGCTATCAGGTTCGCGAAGCACCCAATGAAGACGTTCGCAACCTGCAGCAGCTGGCCGGCCACATGCAGCTGGGCCAGTTCATCACCAAGTTCCGCAAGATTTTCGCCCGCGACGAGATGAACGACGACCTGCTCCTCGTCCCCGCTCGCGTCGGCGATAGCGACGACAACTCCGAGTACGATGAGCTGCTCCCCGTCTCCCCGCCGTGAGATGGCATCTTTACTCGATCTGGCCGCTTGCGGCTTAGCGCTCGCCAAGCCGCAAGCGGCGAATGGAACCTCCATGAAAAAGCTCCTCTTCGCCGTCGGCGTTTGCCTCCTCGTCGCGCAACCCTGTCTCGCCCAGAGCAAGGTGCCGCTGCGGTATCAAAACCTGGTCGGCAGCGCCCGCTTGAAGGTCGTCGACGTACTCGGTTCGCCCGAAATGACACCGAGCGGCGAACAAACGTCCGCGTTCACGCCCGACGGCAAGTTCGCTGTCTACGCGTCCGGCGAGGCTGCCATTGGCGGACAACTGCTGAGCGATGCGATCCTGTCGCTCTGGGACGTGCACAAGGGCACCTCCGTCAAGGAGTTTCCCGTCGGCCGCGTCGAGGTCACGGCCCTGTCCGTCTCGCCGGACGCCAAGCTCGCCCTCGTCGCCCACTCGACGCCGACGCCCAAGGGCGACCTGACGCATCGCCTCGTGTTATGGGACCTCGCGGCCGGCAAGGAGCTGCGAACCGTCGCCCAACCCAAGAGCGTGCTGCTTTCGGTGGCCCTGTCGCCTGATCGGCAACGAGCGCTCGCCGGCAGCGTCGAAGGAAAGTTGCATCTGTGGGACATCGATTCGGGCAAGGAGCTCGTTCAGTTCAAGGACGTACAGAACCTTTCCACTCCCTACGTGCTTTTCAGTCCCGACGGCAAACAGGTCTTTACCGCCTGGGGCACGAAGGTAAGACTCTGGGACCTGTCCACGGTCAAGGTTGTCCAGACCTTTGGCGATCATCAGGGCGAGGTTCTGAACATGGCCCTCTCGGCGGACGGCAAGCGCCTCGCTGTTTCCGACCTCGGTCAGAATGTTCACGTCTGGGACGTCGAGTCCGGCAAGTCGCTCGCCAGCGTCAAAAAGGATCAGAACACCGTCGCGATTTCGCTGGGCATTGCACCCGACGGCGGCCGCGTGGTTCTCGTGTCGAACGGTTTCGACGCCGCGACCGGCACCCGCGAGGAATGCTTCGTCAGCACGCTTGACGTCGCGGTGAAGAAGGAAGTGTGGACGGAAAAGGCGAACTTCCGCGGCCTCGTGCCGATCCACGTTCCCGCGAAGGGCGAGGCGCTCATCGGCGGCGGTCCCAATCCGTGGACGCTGTGGAACCTCGACAAGGGATATTTGCACAACACCTGGGGCGGCCACAAGACAGCCCTCGCCGCCCTCGCTCACGATGCGAATCATCTCTACTCGGTGGGCCAGGATGGCTCGTCGAAGATCTGGGTCCAGGGAGCGTCGCCGAAATCCTTCCTCGGACTGCGCGACATCGCCACCGCCCTGACCGCCGGCGCGGAAACGGTGCTCTCGGCCACCGCGGACAAGGCCCTCATGACGTGGAACGACCGCACCACCACGGCCCAGCGCATTCCGACGACTCACACCGGCACGATTACTTGCATCGCCCTCGCTCCTGGCGGCAAACGTGCCGTCTCCGCGGGCAGCGATCGGGTCGTCAAGTACTGGGACCTGGAGAACGCCAAGGAGCTGCGTTCCTTCACCGGCCACGCCGAAAACATCAACGCCGTCGCCGTCTCGCCCGATGGCGAGTGGGCGGCCTCCGCGAGCGACGACAACAGCGTCCGTCTCTGGCCGCTGGTCAAGCCGACGGCCGACGTCGATCCGATCATTTTCGAGGACCACAATCGCCAGGTCACGTGCCTTGCCTTCTCGCCGAGTGGCAAGTACCTCGTCACCGGCAGCCAGGATCAGACCTTGAAACTGTGGGACGTGGCGAAACAGAAAGTCGTGCGAACCTTCACCGGCCACAAGAACTGGGTCCACAGCGTCCTGTTCCGCGGCGAAGATCAACTGGTGTCCGCGGCTGACGACTTGACCGTCCGCGTCTGGGACGTGGCGACGGCCAAGGAACTCGACAAGCTCGACCTGGCGAGCGTCGCCGATTGCCCGAAATGTCTGACGATGCAGGGCGACAATCTTTACGTGGGAACCGCAGGGTGGGTGATCTTGAAGGTGCAGATGAAATGACGTTAGCCCGACGCGCAAGCGAGGGAGTTCGTGAACCCCTCGCTTGCGCGTCGGGCTAACAAAAACCTACGCCTTGGCCGGTTCTTTCCACCAGGGGCTGACAATATGAATCTTCTGCAAGACGAGGTCCTTTTCATGCGGGTTCTTCGCGGCACCCAACTTAATCTTGAGCTTGGCGAGTTTCTTGGCTCGCGTTCGTCGCCGCCGCAGCTCGATCTTGCGTTCCACCATGATGAAAAAGACCTCCATTAATGGGTTGGTTCGAATGGTTCGGTTACAATAAAGCATTAGTACCGTCGCGGAGAAGTATCTTATCAGCGCGAGGCCCCATCCGCCAGCGGGATCGTTTCGAGGAGTTTTCGATGCGTAAAGCAGTCATGCTCATGGGACTTGGGTTTGCCCTGGGTATCGCCGTGTCAGTCTACGTGGCTCAACACCTGGTCCACGCTCAGCAGTCCGAGAGGCCGGGCAACTCGTATAGCCCCGCCATCGACATGGCCAAGGACCTCAGCGGGCTCTCGATCAAGAATCCGCGCGTCCGCGTCGTCCACACGACCGACCCCTGGCAAGAGGGCGGGTCGATGTACCTGCAAGAGGTCGATCCCTGGCTCGGCTACCAGTGGGGCCGCAGCTTGACCCAGCGCAACTTCCGCGACCGCGACGGCGTCTATGGCGACGCGGGCAAGATCGACGGCATCATGCTCCCCGATGGCGTCACCAAGATGATGGACCGCAGCCATGCCAATTCGTGCGGCTCGTGTCACAACGTCCCCTATCGCGACGGCGGCGCCGGCATGACCATCGCCAAGAACGGCGCCACGGGCCGCAACACCCCGCACATGTTCGGCACCGGCCTGCAGGAAATGATCGGCCTGCAGATGCGCCTCATGGCCCTCGCCATTGCCGACACCAATCGCGACGGCTGGATCTCGAAGGAAGAGGCCAAGGGCAAACGCTGCGTCATCAGCAACCTGCCCGTCGGCGTCGACGGCGAACGCTTCACCATCGACTTCGGCTCCTTTGACGACGAGGACGGCGACGGCTTGCCCGACCTCAACCCCGTCTTCTGGCCCATCTTCGTCGACAAGAACGGCCAGCGCATCGCCTGGGCGCGCGGTTTCAAGACCTCCGAGGTGGCCGGGTATCACTTCGAGGTCCAGGTTTACGGTTTCGGCACCCCGTACATGCCGTTCCGCCCGGCGATCTCGACCACGGTGCGGTCCTTCACGACGACGCCGTTCGACATCCACTCCGGCCTGCAATCGCACGATCCGACGACGTACTCGAGCCCCAATCGCGACGGCCTCGCCCTCGTCTCCAACCCCGGCGCCCAGCAGTTCATCAGCGCGGCCGGCAAGGATCGCGGCGGCGTCCGGGGCAAGACCAAGTCGGGACTTCCCGGCATCAGCCTCGACGATCCCGACCGCGACGGTTACTGCGAGGAACTCAGCGAAGGCGATATCGACGCCACCGAGTGGTACCTCATGAACCATCCCTCGCCCACTCGCGGCAAATCCAGCAGCGACGCCGTGCTTGGCGAAAAGGCGTTCCACAAGATCGGCTGTGCCTCGTGCCACGTGCCCGACTGGCACCTGTTCGCCCACGATGCGAAGGCCAAGGACTACACGCAGAAGTTCGATGGCGACCGCCGCTTCTTCGATCTGCAGGTCGCCTGGAACGACCGCAACGACCGACTTGAAGGCAAGCTGGTCAACCTCGCCCAGCGCGTGAAGGATGCCAGGGGTGAACGGCTCGTGCCCAAACGCGGGGCCTACACGATTCGCGGCGTCTACAGCGACTTCAAGTACCACGACGTCGGCGAGGACTTTTACCAGATGCAATACGACGGCAGCATGGTCCGCAAATGGCGCACGACCCCGCTCTGGGGCGTGGGCCACACTGCTCCCTACGGCCACGATGGTGCCAGCCTCGACCTCGACGCCGCGATCCGGCGCCACGGCGGCGAGGCCCTCACGAGCCGCGTCGCCTACACGAGCATGTCGGACCACGAACGCAAGCAGCTCGTGTGCTTCCTCCAGGGCTTGATCCTCTACCAAACCGACCAGCTCCCGACCGACATCAACGGCGATGGCAAGATCGACGACAACTTCAAGGTCCAGGGCATGAACACGGGCGTGGAGCGCTTCAACCCCGACCACCTGTTCCGCATCCCCGGCAAGATCGAAGGGCCCATCCGCAACGTCCGCGGCGAACGTATCACGTCGTTCGCCCTCACCAACCAGCGCGAGGCGTACGGCCTCAACCTGCCGTTCCTGCGCGACACCGACGGCGACGGCTTCCCCGACGTGATCGATCCGGAACCGGGGATCCAAGGGTTCCGCGACGGGGTGCGTTGACACGAGAAAAAGTCGAACATACCGGGCGTGAGGTGACCATCAAGCACCTCACGCCTTCTGCGTTCCTGTCTGCTGTTGCAAGAAAGTGCGTCGCTGATTGGACCACTCGCTCGCGCTGCGGGATTCACGAACGCCGCTCGCGGCCATACAATTGCACCTCCTACGACAGGATGGCGTCTCGTTTATTAAGGAGCTTTTGCATGGCTGAGGATCAAGATCGCCCCCGCAAAGGTAGCGTTTTGAAGGCTCCCTCGTGGAAGATATTCACGGCCTTCAAGGTGGCACTCGACCCCAAGAAACTTTTGCTCGCCGGCATGGGCATCCTCGTGACCGCCGTCGCCTGGTGGCTGTGGTCGTGGATCTTTTACAATCTGACCTCGATGCCCGTCGCGGAAAACTACCTCAAGGAAGGCACCACCGAGGAAAACGAACGGGCGTTTCGCCGCCTCAAGGTCGATCGCGAACGCTGGAACTTCCTCCACCAGGTGGCCGGGCCGCGCTCGCATGTTTTGCCCGACCTCGTCGATGTCGCCAAGGACCTGCAGGAATACGAGGTGGCCAAACCCTACACGGATGCTCATGGTCAGTTGAAGACCAGGGTCGAAATCCTGGAAAAAAAAGACCACCTCATCGTCGGCGATAATCGTGACAATCCTATTAAGCTTGTCGAATTGGACTTGAAAAACCCGGTACTGGAAAAGGTCAGGGGGCCCAACAAGTTTGTCCTTCGTGATTTGGTCCTGGACCCCACCCGCAAGACAGTCATCATCGCCAACAAGTACGAGTTGCGAGTCGAAGAAGACGCGCGCTTCGCGGAGCTGAAAAAGATTCGCGACAACGCGAGGGAACTCGCTCAGATCCAGGCGGACATCGATGAAAAGGTTGCCCCCGGCCAAACGCCCTCGGCTGCCCGCGTTTATCAGCTCGTGAGCGACGTGGGCAGGATGCAGTCGAATATCAACAGCAAGCCCTCGGGCGAGTTTCGCACCTTCCCATGGTCCGAGTACCGCGGCCCGAATCCCTATTTGACTGTGGCCCGGATCGTCGAGCAGGCGGGCAAAGAACAGAAGCCCGACACGCCGACGACGACCGCGCTCGCCGCCCACGCGACCAGGGCCCAGATCGCGTACCTGTTCGAGCCGCTTGTGAAGTTCCTCAAGCCGATCATTTACTTCTTCGATGGTCGAGCCGGCGGCTTTCTCAATCGGCTCTATCTCATCTTCATCATCCTGTCGACCGTGCTCGTGTGGAGCCTGTTCGGCGGGGCGATCACGCGCATGGCCGCGGTGCAGATCGCGCGCAACGAAAAAGTGGGCCTGATGGATTCGCTGCAGTTCGCCCAGTCGCGGCTGCAGTCGTACTTCGCCGCCCCCGTGCTGCCGTTGTTTTTCCTCATGGCCCTGAGCCTGTTCCTGTGGGTCTGCGGCCTGTTCTTTGTCTACACCTTCGCCGTGGGCGACATTGTTGGCGGTCTGTTCTGGCCGGTCACGTTTGTCGTTGGCCTGATCATGGCCGTCGTCCTCGCCGGTCTCGTCGGTTGGCCGCTGATGAACGCGACCATCAGCGCCGAGGGCAGCGACAGCTTCGACGCCCTCAGCCGATCCTACAGCTACGTCTACCAGGCTCCTTGGTCCTACCTGTGGTTCACGTTCCTCGCCCTCGTCTATGGAGCGGTGCTGGTCTTTTTCGTTGGCTTCATGGGTTCGCTGCTGGTGTATCTCGGCAAATGGGGCGTCAGCCAGACGCCATTCATCGATCAGCGCGACCCGGCCTTTTTGTTCATCCACACGCCGACGTCCTTCGGCTGGCGCGACCTGCTCCTGCACGACAGCCCGCATGCCGAACGGATCGTGACGCTCAACAACCTCGACGAACATTATCAGCTCAACGAGGAGTTCCGGAAAACCATCAACGTGCCCAACCGCATCGGCATCTACCTGGTGACGTTCTGGGTGTCGATCCTGTTCCTGTTGATCGTCGGCTTCGGTTACAGCTACTTCTGGACGGCGACGACGATCATCTACCTTCTCATGCGGCAAAAGGTCGACGACACCGAACTCGACGAAGTCCACCTCGAGGAAGAGGAACGCGATCAACCCGTCATGCCCGAGAGGACGACCGCTCCGAAGCCGGCCGCGAACCCGAATCCGCCGGGTGTCACGTTTACCATGGTCGAGCCACCGCAACTGCGGCCGTCGACACCGCCGCCAGCGACTTCGCCGCCAGCGACGACGGCGCCAGTGACACCGCCGCCCGCGACTCCGGTTGCCGAGGTAACGCCCGGTGTACCTGGCCCGAGCGTGCCGGCGCCGAGCATCATCACGCCCAGCGAACCGGGAGGCAACTCGACGCCGCCGGAAAATCCGTAAGGCGCGCTGAAGGCGAGCGTCGCGGCGTAAGCCCGACGAGGACATTGCTCTTGCAACGACGCTGTCCTCGTCGGGCTCACGCCTCGACGCTCGCCGGCTTTCTGAAGGAGGTCCAACATGCCAAGGCCGGTGGTACTGTTCAGCGGGCAATGGGCCGATCTCCCCCTGGAAGAGTTGGCCCAGAAGGTCAGCGAGTGGGGCTACCAGGGCCTCGACCTGTGCTGCTGGGGCGATCACTTCGAGGTGCAGCGGGCGCTCAGCGAAGACAACTACTGTCCGAAAAAGCTCGACCTGCTCGCGCGCTACGACTTGCAGCTTTCCGTGCTGAGCAATCATCGCGTGAGCCAGGCGATTTGCGACCGGATCGAGCCGCGCCATCGCAAGATCTTGCCGGACTACGTCTGGGGCGACGGCGACTCGGCCGGCGTGCAGGAGCGCGCCGCCGAGGAGATGATCGCGACCATCCGTGCCGCCCAGAAGCTCGGCGTCGGCGTCGTCTCGGGCTTCAGCGGTTCGGCGCTGTGGCCGGGCGTCATGGGGTATCCCGCACCCAACGCCGAGGAGGTTGCCGAGGGACTCGATGACTTCGCCCAGAAATGGCACCCGATTCTCGATGTCTGCCAGGAAGCGAACATCCGCTACGCGCTCGAGATCCATCCGGGGCAGGTGGCGTTCGACCTCTACAGTGCCGAGCGCGTGCTCGAAGTACTGGATGGCCGCGAGGAGTTCGGCTTCACGTTCGACCCGAGCCATTTTCACTGGCAGGGCATCGATCCGGCCGAGTTCCTGCGCCGCTTTCCCGATCGCATCTTCCATGTTCATATCAAGGACATCGCCCTGAACCTCAATGGCCGCAATGGCCTGCTCGGGTCGTATCTGCCGTATGGCGACAGTCGCCGCGGCTGGGACTTTCGTTCGCCGGGACATGGCGGCATCGACTGGGAGGCGGTGATGCGCGGACTCAACAGCATTGGCTACGACGGCCCGCTCGCCGTCGAGTGGAAGGACACCGGCATGGACCGCGACTACGGCGCCGAGGACGCGTGCAAGTTCGTCAAACGCCTGGATTTTCCGCGGCCGGCGTGATCTTTCCCCTCTCCACCCGTACTCGGGGGGAGAGGGGCAGGGGTGAGGGGGGACAGTATCCCTCGCGAATACTTTGCTTCGTTGCAAGCGCCCCACGTCAGAATCGCTGCAAGACATGGAGATCTCGCGTGGGGCCACTTCCCCCTCACCCCCAGCCCCTCTCCCCCGAGTACGGTGGAGAGGGGAGAAAGAAGGCCCCCGTTATGCAGCCTACAAGCAACGACGACCGTTTCGCGGCCAAACGCCAGGCGATGCGTGAGGAGTTTTTTGCTCGCTGCTTCCTGCTCGGCGGCTTTGTCGGCGCGACCGATACCTACAAGCGGACGATGTGGACCGCCGTGCCCGACATTGCCCAGATGCGGGCGGGCTACGCGCTGACGATGCGCAAACCGCTGCCCGAGAACGGGACGGACGGCCAGCTCATCATGGCGGGGCACGAGGCGATCCTGGCCCAGTGGTTTCATCGGCCGCTCAAACGCCAGGACATCGAACTCGCCGGGGAGTGGTTCGCGGAACGGTCGGCGGTGCGGGCCTTTCCGCGCGAACTTTGGCAATCGATCCTCGACGAGCAACCCGGCGACGACATTCGTCTGCCCATCGACGTCTGGGGTTTTCCAGGAGGCCAGTCGTTCTTGCCCGGCATCCCGTGCGTGTTTTTCGAGGGCCCCGGCGGCGCGATCTCCTACCTCGAGCCCGCGATGTGCCGCTATTTCGCCCCGATCGTATGGGCGACCAAGGCCCGGCTCATGAAGCTGGTCACGCCGCGCGACGCCGAGTTTGGGATGCGGTCGGCCCCGTGCGAACTCGATCATCTCGTGCTCCTCCTGGCTCGCTACGTCGGCGGCGGCGGTCAGTTCACCTCGAACGATACGGCCGAGTTTCTTTACCCCGAGCTGTTTTCTTCCATCGGCACCATCGGCCATGAAATGATGTGCGCCGGGCAGACGCTGGACCGCTCCCTGGCCGAGGCGGAATACGAGATGATGGACCGTTTCGTGACGGCGATGGGCCGGGCGTCGCTGCTGTGCGACCTCGTCGATGCGGAGTCGGTCGGGCTCGAAAACGCTCTGCGCGTGATGCGGGCCCATCCGGAACTGGAGCACGTCGGCGTGCGCGTCGATTCCGGCAACATCGCCGAACAGTGCGTCCTTTATTTTCGCAAGATGAAGGAGCAGGGGATCACGCCGCGCCTCATCGTGTTCGAGGACGAGGTCACGCCCGACGTCATTCGCAAGGTCTACGATTACTTCCGCGCCCAGACCGGCACCGAACCGACCATGCTCTTTCCCGGCGCCGGCGGCTACTGGTGGCGTCTGCTGCACCGCGATACGCTGGCCGCCGCGTTCAAACGTTCGGCGACCGGCATCCATCCCAACGTGAAGTTTTCCAACACGCCCGGCAAGGAATCGCTCGGCGGCTACCTGCGCGTCTACGGCCAGGACGATACGCTCATCGTGGCCGATGCCAGCGAAACCGGACAGGGCGAACCGCTGTTCGTGCAACTCGTGAAGCAGGGCCGTATCGTTTATCATGAAACGTTTCCCGAACAGGCCGCCCGCGCGGATCGCACGTGGGGTCGCTATCGCAAGGTCGCTTTGTCGCCGCGGGTGCAGGAGTACAAGGATCGGTTCTTCGCCATGCGCGAGCGCGAAGTGACAGCGGCTCGGGCACGACTCATGCACTGACCATTCGCGCGAAATGACCGTTTGGTGACGGCGATGCTGTGGGGCAAGCTGCCTAGCTTGCCCGTCGTGGCGTTGATCCGGATCGCAATCACTCACCAGAGCAAGCTAGGCAGCTTGCTCCACGACCAAAAACACCGTTTGGTGACGGAGGGCAGGGCACTATCGCGTGGAGTAGGTGGCTCGCCGCTTGGTTGAGAAGGAAGTGAAGAGAAATGTGTTCCAGGGTGCACTGTACCATATTTACCTGGGTAAAATCAAACTCAGACGTGACGGAAATTGGCAAAAAATCCGGTCAGGGCGTGGCCAGCAGTTCCTGCCATGATTTCGCCGTTGGGAGAGCTTTTTCAATGCGGTTCAGCCGCTCTATGTCCCTGATCTCCCGCAACCGATTTGTTATTTGCACACCCGGATCCCCGAATTTCAGCATGCCCTGCGCACAGAGAAAGTCGGCTTTCATCTGGGGATCGTTGAGTTGGCCGGAGTCCAGCCCACCTGCGCCCTTGTTGAGCAATTTCGTGATATCGCCGCCCTCCTTGAGGCCCTTGCTCATGTCGATGGCTTGCTTGATCCAGGGATAGGCGAAGTAGAGGACGGCGCCCAGGCACAGGGTGGAAACGGCCGAGAGCGTCATGCCCATTACAGCCACGCCCTTGCCTTGCATGCGGTACTTGCGGCACTCGCGCAGAGCCAGGATGCCGAACAGGAAGCTGGGGATCACCAGCACGAAGGGCACGGTGAACGAGGAGATGCCGAGGTTCAGGCAGGCCATCGCCTTGCTGCTGGGAGGCCCTAGCCCCGTCTGGGGAGCATTCACGGGCCCAGGTTGCGGGTACGACGGAAACGGCTGGCTCGGCGGCGGGAACGGGCTCGATGGCCGCGGCGCCGTGGTGAACTCGGTATGCTGACTCGGCGGGGCAGTGGCAACGGGCGCGGGCGTCGACGTCGCCGGCACGACCATCGTCATTTGGCAGCGAGGGCATTGAATTTCCTCGCCGAGCATGTCGTCGTCTAGCTCGAGGGGAGTTCCGCAGCGGCAGGTGATGATCACGTGAAGCTCCCTCAGAGAGAAATGCCGCTTACTCGGAAGTTACTCGGAGCCTAGGCAATGTCGAGCGCAAACGGAGAATCTCTTGGTACTCCGGCGTCTGGCTAAAGGATTCCCGTTCGGCGCGAGTCGGAAACAGCTTGCCGAAATCGCCATAGATGCCGAAGAATGCGTTGTGCAAATCCTCCCAGTTTTTGGATTGCTTGTACAATTCTCGAGCGATCCGCAGGGCCTCTTCAGCTTTGGAACTCATGATTCGACCTCATGGCAACGGGATCGTGAGGAACTGAACACCGTCGTAATCACGGACTTCGAAATACATTGCGAGCTGTCCAAGTTCGGTGCCAATCTTGATGACCGCTTGTTGTGCCTCCCACAACATCGAATTGTCGCAAACCACGGAAACCCTCCAACTTTCATCACGATATACCTTCGCTTCCTTGGGGTCAAGCCATTGCCCCCTGGTGATCCCTTCATCGGAGCAGCCATTAAACTTCAAGGTTAGTTCATCGATAATGCGATTCATTTGCTCTTGCGGCACCTCACGTCCGTCATTGAATCTTGTCGGGATCAGCGTCGTGAATTTCATGGCCCCCTACCCTTTCAGGTCCCTTTCAGCTGCAAATGACGCGGGCCCGGCTCAGAACTCTGCCGTCCTCGTCGTAGAGGGTCATTCCGAGCGGATACGCGACCCGAGGGCCGAAATTCAAGGGCAACATGGTTCGCGCATCCACCTGTTCACCCGGAGCAATCTTCTGGGCGTGGGCGATGGGCCGCGGCAACGAAGGATGTTTCATGGCGCCAATCAAAAGGTCCAGGCACGGGTCGAGGCGGCCCAGGGGAATATCAAAGGTATAGCTGAGCTGATACGTCGCCTTGATCAGCGCCTCGAACGGCACGCTGCCTCCACCGCGAGCGAGCTGGCAAACCTCCTGCAGCAGTCCCTCCACCGTATGATACCGATCCTGATGCTCGCGATAGCGCAGTTTCAGGACGCTGAGACCAAGGGCCCCGCCGCTCACCAGTAGATTATCATCGATCGCCCGCGCCAGGCAACGGGCCAGCGAAGTCAAGAACGGATGACGCGGCTCTTGCAGCAACAGTCGACGGGCCATTCGTTTGGCCAGCGCCAGCCGCCCTACATACACGAGGGCCGTTGCCGTCAGCAGCAGCCAGGTCAGGAAGATCAAGGGCATCACGGAGAGTATTCCTGGAGGGAAACGGAACAGGGCAAGATTATCGGAAACTACGCGGAAAGCCAAGGCAAGAGGGGTGAAACCGGCTTTTCGGGGACAGGACAGCTCAGGCAAAATGGATTGCATTCAGACCCAGACCACTGCTCTGCAACTCATCCGGGTTTGGTGCAACGAATCCGGCGAAAACTGCAACGAATCGGTGCAATCCATCGCGAAAGTTGCAACGAATGTGCAAAAGTATTGCCATGTATTACTTTTCGCTCCGGATCGTCCTCGACTATCCCGAAGGGATTACATCTCGTAGCCCAGGGTTGCGAAGCTACCCTGGGATTGGAATCCAAAGGTCGAGAAAACCATTGACGCCTGGCAATCAGCGTGCGTAAATAAGTCGGACCGCGGCACCCTGGCCGAGGATGGTGAGTCCGTGGTTCAGTTCAACTGAATTTTATCATGAGTGCTCCGATGCGAAAGTCCACGGGCCTGCTCCTCTCGCTCGCTGTGTTGATGCTCCTCACCTCCCGCTTGGCCGCCGAACCGGTCCAGTACGATGTGGTCACGTACGGCGGAACGCCGGGTGGCATCGCCGCCGCCGTGACCGCCGCCCGGGAGGGGGCCACGGTCCTGCTCATCGAGCCGACCCGGCACGTCGGCGGGCTCAGTACCAGCGGCATCAACACCGCCGAGACCGAGCACATGCTGCCCTGGACCATCGGCGGGTTCGCGGACGAATTCTATCGCCGGCTCGGCAAGCACTACCGCAGCGACAGGCCGGCGTACTATTTCGAGTCGTCCGTCGCGGAACGTGTGTACCTGGACCTGCTCAAGGAGGCCGGCGTGACGGTCCGGTACGGGGTGGCCGTCGACGCGGTCACCAAGGACAAGGCGGCCATCACCGCCGTCCGCCTCACCGACGCCACGACGGTACTGGGTAAGGTGTTCGTGGACGCATCCTACGAGGGGGACCTGCTCGCTCGCGCTGGGGTGAAGTACGCCGTCGGCCGGGAGTCGCGGGCCGAGTTCGGCGAGGAGGCGGCCGGGGTGCGGTTCGACAAGGTGACGCGGAAGGCCCGCACGGTGGGCCCCGACGGCAAGCTGTTGCCGGGGATCAGCGGCTGGGCCAAGGACCTCAAGGAAGGGGACGCGCACCGCGCTCCCATGAACTACAACTTCCGCCTGACGGTGACGAGGACGCCAAAGCTCCAGGCCCCCATTCCTCCGCCCAAAGAGTACGACCCGGCCCGCTACGCACTGCTCGCCGACTGGTTCCGCGGCCGCGGCGCGAACGCCCGCCTCACGGACGTACTCGACCTGTATGGCCGCTTCAATGGCAAGCTCGAGCTGAACAACACGCAGTCCGCGATCATTTCCCTGGGCCACTTCGGCGGCCAGTTCGACTGGGCCGAGGCCGGGTACGACCGAAGAAAGGCCATATACCGAGACCATCTCGACTATACCCTGGGGCTGCTCAAGTTCCTGGCCGAGGACCCGGCGACGCCGGAAAAGGTGCGAGCGGAGATGAAGGGGCTCGGACTGCACACCGGGGAGTTTGCCGACAACGGCCACCTGCCGCACCAACTCTACGTCCGCGAGGCCCGCCGGATGCGCGGGGCCTACGTGGTCACCCAGAAGGACGTCCAGGAGGACCGGCGGAAGCCCGACGCGATCGGCATGGGCAGCCACTTCATCGACTGCCACCACGTCCAGCGCCTGGCCGTCTCCGAGACGGAATTCGTCAACGAGGGCCGTATCTGGCGGTTGGGGGCCGCGTATCAGATTCCGTACCGCGCGCTGACGCCGAAAGCGGCCGAATGCACCAACCTGTTGGTCCCGGTGGCCGCGAGTTACACTCATGTGGCGTTCTGCACGCTGCGGCTGGAGAGCACCTGGATGGTCACCGGCCAGGCTGCCGGGACAGCTGCGGCCCAGGCGGTGCGCCGGTCGGTGGCGGTGCAGGAGGTCGATGTGCCGGCGCTTCAGAAGAGGTTGACGATGGCGGGGCAGGTGATCGACTTCGTGGCTGGACAGCCGGAGAAGTGTACGAAGCTCAATGGGCCGCCGGAATTTTGAATGGCTCGATGATCCATGTTTGGAGTACGAACCTTGTTGCCGTACACCATCGATGACGCGATCACTGACCCGCTGACGCGCAGCGTCGAAGTGACGATCGACTTCGGCGGCCGGAAGCGGTGGCTGTTCTTCGCGACCCCGCAGTTGCTCGCGTCCGCCGGCGACTGGGTGCCGGGCACACAAATCCGGCTGCACCTGGGCGAGCGACACATGATCGTGGTCAGCAAGCTGTCAGCCACGATCATCGACGCGGTGCGGCGGCGGTTGCACGCGGCTGGAGAGTTGGCGGACCGCACGGTGCCGCTGGAGTAAGCAAAACACGGCATAGGAACGTTCGGCGGTGGAGGGGCAATCGGATGAACTCGAACATTTGCTGGCTTGGCTCCCAGGATGACTTTATGCTAGCTCGGCTATCTGTTGTTGTGTTGGTCGCTACGGCATTACCCATGGACACCGTTTATTCACAAGAAAAGCAAGCACTTTCTGCCGAATTGGAAGTCGCAAAGAAAACAAGCCCCCAGGGAACGGTCCCAGCCTTCAAACTCAAAATAACAACTATCGGTCAGGAACCTCAGAAAGTTCTCAAGCTACGCGGCGACTTGCAAGACACCTACTTTAACCTGGAGGTAAGACAGGGTGGCAAACCGGTCAGCGTTCCTCGCGCGATCTCGGACCCGGGGCCTGTCACCGACAGTGATTATGTTACTCTGAAGCCGGGTGAGTCCGTTACGCATGAATTGCAGAGATTTGCTTCTGCGTGGGAGAGACTACCAGCAGGAAAATACACAGCGGTCGTCCGTGTTTGGCCTCCCGGCGACCGCGAGAAGAGCTTTTTTTCGTCTGAGGCGAAGTTTGAAATCAGCAAGTAAACACCGGCGAATGGTGTAGGGCTGCGGCGAGGGAGCAACGAATCGAATCTGTCCACGGCGGTATTTGCCGTGCGGGCAAAGCGTGATAATATGATGGCCGGTAGCGAGTACTGGCCGCACCTGTTCACGAAAAGGAAACAGCATGACTGCGGACCATTTCGAGGAAACGCTGGACGTGTTGACGTCGCCCAGGCCGTTCAAGCCGTTCACAGTTGAGTTGAACACGGGCCAGCGTATTAAGATCGATCACCCGCGTGCGCTCAGTTCTCGTGGTGGGCACGCCATTTTCACGTCGCCCGGCGGCGTCCTCGTCATGTTCGATCATGAGAGCGTGAATCAAATCATCAATGCCCCGGTCCATTCCGCGCCAGGAAAACGCCGATCCAAACAGCCCTGATTTGGGCGAGAGCAAACTTGACAGGCAACCACGACATGCTCTTTCCTGACATGGAGGACCGGTTGCGCCCCCCTGGCAGTCCCACTGGGAAAGCCCGAGGCCGGCGATTGGCACACCCACCACGCCACCAAGTTCACAAGTTCAGCAGCGTTCGCAGTTTGGCGGCTACGTCGGCCATCGCATTCGCTTTCAGGCTGCCAAGGTAACGCACCAGGCTGCTTCGATGAATCGTGGCCAACTTGTGCAACCGCACGACAGAGCTTTTTTTCAGGTTCGTGCTGACAAATTCAGGCTTTGCTGGATCGACAAGAAGGTCTGACGGCAACATATCGGCCGGTATCACCGAGGAGATATAAGCAACGAGCACTTCAGGGACCGGACCGATTTCTCCGGTCAGCAGCAGGACGGGCCGCAACTTCATGCCAGCGGTGTCGCCAAAAGGGAACGAGCCGAGGTAGATTTCACCGGCGACCATCGATCGGCTCCCCGTCGTCAAGAGTGTAGATGTCCTCCCGCGCGTCGCTTAGTTCCGCAGACCACTCTTGCGCCACTCCCATTGCCCAGGTGGCTCCCGCTTCATCCTCGTCATGGACGAACTCATCCTTACCATGACTCTTGCCGAATTTCTTCGAGGAATGCATTTCTTCCCGCCACTTGAGAAACTCGGCGAACTCCAGCAGCTCGCGCAAGTGCTCCTCGGGCAGTTCCTCCAAACACTTCTCCAGACTTTCCTTAATACTCATGGTGGGCCACCTCCTTCGCCAAACCTACTCTCCGACAACGAAGATCACCATGCTCTTTTACCCTACAGCGACAAGATCTGTGCCGTGAGATCAGTCAAGGACCTCTCGCCAATATGCCGGCATCCCATGAAAGGCCTGGTCATAAGTCGCCTCGAGCGGCACATCGACATAACGGTCCGGTAGAAAGAAGAGCGGCATTTGCGGCAAGGCGGCGCCAACCGCGACATGTTCGATGAACATGCGTATTACCGGGCCCGCGGAATAACTGGCGAGCGTCAGTGGCTCCCGTTTGGGGACCTTGTACGCGCTTCGGCGCTTCTCCAAACGCTGCAAGATTTCGTTGTGGAGCCTGTGTGCATCACAGCGTCCCGGCGGAAACAAGTCCACGAACAAGACGTGGATTCCGCATTCGAGCGCCGTCACGAGTTTGGTGACGAACTCGTTCACGCTGTCGGCCCGGTCCTTGTTGGACGGCGAAATGACTTCGAGCAGAGCGACGAGGGTGTGGCCGCTGACATGGCGAATTGCCAGGGTGCGGCGTCGGCCTTTTGCCGTGGCGTGTTGCTCAGCGAGTGCGTAGTAATTGGGAGGCATGATGCCACCGTTCAGGGCGTCTTGCAATCGCCCCAGCCATCTGAGATGGAAGGCATGGAAAATCCCGGCGTCAACGCGAGTCCAATCATGAACGGCCATGGGGCTTGCTCACTTCCTTCACCGACCCGGATTCTATTTCTCCCTGCTTTCCGACGGAACCAGCTTGTTGTCCCTAAGCCAGGCCAGGGTGGCCGGATCAAGGTACTCCATGGCTGCTCCCTTTTCGCTCCGACCCGCCGGGACATTTACGCAGTTGCCTTACGCCATCGGTCGTCAAACGCCTGTTCCTTGAGCACGCCGCGCAAGTCCAGATGGCGGCGTGTGCTCTGCACGTCGATGAGGGACACCTTTTTCGTGGCACGGTAAGGGCGAAAAAGGAACGCCGTCTCCGACGGCGCGTGTTCAAAGAACCAGGATTTACCGCGCTTGACCGCCGTGAAACCAAGGTCGAGGAGAAATTGTCGCAACTCGGCAAAGGTGATGGAGCTTTTCGCAATCATGGTACTTCCTCGCTTCGAGTCCAGGACTCATCGCGAAATTTCGCGAATAGGCGAACAGCCGCCTCATTGGGCACGTTGCCGGTTGGGATGTGAACCGTTACGGTAGTTGCCCGCCCGCCACGTTTAGTCCACTGCCGCGTCCGGAAATAACCTTGCAAATAAAGCCAGTATGCCTTGTCTTCCTGAGCCTCATAGTGGATAAGAATAACCGGCAGCGCTTCATTCAACCAGAATAACAGATCGCTCCACTCCAGTCGAATCGGAATGACCGTGCCATCGGCTGACCGCTTCAACGAATCGGTCGCCTTGAGCTGAAACACGATTCTGCCGTTCTCCACCTCTCCTTGTGAATTGTACGTCTCTAAAAAGAGGTCAATGCCATAATCGTGCCACGTCCGCTCGGCCGTCCAACCGCAGCGCAACACCTCCCGTTCCACATGGTTGACGCTCAGGTCGGCAATCACATGCTCGCGCGTTCGGCGCTTACGCATTTTTCTTCCTCAAATCGCCATCGGGCCAGGAAGATCAACGCCATCACGGAATCTATTTCTCCCTGCTTTCCGCCGGAACCAACTTGTTGTCCCTGAGTGTCTTTTCCACCCGGCCAAGGCGTGTGAACAGATTTCCCAAAGACTCCGCCCACGGAGCCGCCTTGCCTGATTCCGCCAGCCACGGCTTGTTCTGGTACGTTGCCAGCGTCGTCCGCACCCGCTCCAGATCGGCTTGCGTCCCCTCAAGTTTCTCCGCCGTCTGGCTCAGCGACCGCCTGGTCTGGGTCAGGTCGTCTCGAGTCTTCAGCAGTTCTTCCACCAGGAACTGCTCTCGACTGTGGTGTTTGTCACTCGCCAGCTTGAGGTCGTCCGTGAGCTTGGCGATTTCTGTGGCATTGGACTTCTCGCGCATCATGTACATGAGGCAGAGCACCGCGTTCAGCACGCCGAGGCCGACCAATCCCAGGAGGAGATGGCGATTACTGATCATGGTTAGGACCCCCATATCTCGGCATCCCTCCCGTCCGGCTGATCATTGACCATGCCATTGGGCCTGGTGACCCGGATCGCCCGAACGACGCCCGTGGGCGCATTCATGAGCCAGTCCTTTTCGTTGCTCAAAACGATTTCGCGCAACAGGCCGTCGGGCTCGCGGTCGATGCGGCCAGTGTCGTAGAAATTGTCAATGATCTGCGTGCCGCCGGTAAAATGCTCGGAGAGTCGCACGGCGCCCGCGTTTTTGGAACGGTTCAGGGCGATGTGATAGTCGTTGAGCAGGTCGATCTCGATGTCCTGCCAGTCGCCGGTGAGATTCTCCACCGAGGCAATCACCTCGGCCCGGGCGCCGTCGCGGCGGAAGGCGTGGCCAATCTGAATATTGCTGTTGGGCGACAGACGCAGTGGACACGTCCGCGGCTGGGAATCGCCCGGACAGACAAAGACCCTGTTGCCCAGCCGCCAACCGGAGGCGTCCGGAGTCAGCACACCGATGTAGCGACGAAACACCGGCTCGTCGGCGTGGTGCGTGAAGCGAATCGGGTAGCCAAACTTGAACCGGTGGGCCCCGTGCACCACGGCAAGCTTGTCGATGTTTTCGTGATCCACCCCGCTGAGACTGTGCGGCATGACGTCGGCTATGGCCCGGACGCGGTGGGCGGGCAGGCCGAGATACCGCATCGTGAGTTCCTTGAAGAAGGGCAAACGCGTCGTCCGGCCGCTGATGAGCACCAGGTGCGGAAATTGGCCGTTCGCGCGCAGGACCTTGCCCAGTTCCTGGAGATCGAAGAAGACGTCCATGAGCCCCGGTTCGCCTCGTGTCTTCATCGACTGGCGATCGCGGTCCACCCAGTGGCGCAAGACGTCGAGGGAAATCTCGAGTTTATCGACGCCCTTGGACACCTGCTGGTCGTGGCTGCGGGCCTGCTCGAGTAAGCTCAAAAGGTAAGATTCATCGCTTGGGGTGATCGCCCAGGGCATCTCGGGGTTCGTGGCCAGCCAGGTTTTCGCCTCTTCGACGAGCTTGCTGATTTCCGAGACGGCAGCCCGCTTGTAGGCACGCGTGAAGCCCGGGTTCATGGCCGGCACGTTGAAATCGAGCACCTCGTGCAGGCCGTACTTTTGCCGCATGTACTCGAGAATCGCCGTGGCCATGATGTGCGACAGGCGATCGCCGGCGCGACTGTAACGAAGTGACTCGAGCACGCGGGTGTGGACGTTGACCGTCATTCCCTCCGTGCCCTGCTCGACGTTCCAGTCGGCCTTCACCAGAGCGACGTCCGTCGAACCGCCGCCCACGTCCAGGACCAGGAGCCGAATCTCCGGTTCGCCGTCCATGTTGCCTAACATGCTGCTGACCAGGCACGGCTTGTTGAAGATGGCCCCGTCCGGAGACTGCGACAGGAAGTGAAAGAAAACCTGCCAGAGCACATACGCGGCGACCGCGACGGGCTCGCTGCAGACCATGTTGACCTGAAACTGTTCGCGATACGGTTCCGGCAACACGAACTGTCTTTGGGCAACCGTGCGGACCATTTTCTCGAACAACGCCCTCTCCTGTTCGCGCCAGGTGAGGGGATAGGTCAGCAGCACCTCGCGGACTTGCGGATAATAGTCCGGCTGATGCGACTGGAAGTGTGGATTGGTCTGCGACGAGATGGCCAGGTTGAGCATCTGTTCGATGGCCAGGGCGACGAAGTGCAGCGTCGTGACGGGGATCGTGCGCTGACCGACCACGCCATGACAGGCCACGGTCGGCTCCAGGGCGCGCAGATGTTCGGGCCAATCGCGAATAAACTTTTTCGGCGCCCACACGGACGTAACGAGCGGATCGATCGCCGGGATGCGTTCCTCCGCGGCCGAGCCCAGGAGCAACCACGGCTTGGTCGCGGGATTGTCCTGAATGCGCACCAGCATCGTCGTCGAGCGAAAGATCTGCTTGTCCGCGACCGTGCGGCGTTCGTCCCAGATGTCGAGCGGATTGTGCAGTGCCAGCGGCTGGGCATCCTGCGGCAAGGCGCCCTGCCGCGCGAAGATGAAGCTGGTGGCCGTGTTGCCAAAGTCCATGACCAGGCTGCCGGGCTCGTTGCGCGGAATGTCGTTGGGCGAAACGAAGAAGCTGGCGAGATGCTGCCGGGTCTGCCAGAAAGGCCAGCCGGTATCGAGGACGCAATAGATCAGGTTTCTTTCCATGCGGCCGGCGCCTGATTGGGTATCGATCACGAGGTCGGCCGCCAGGCTGGTGCCAATGCGCAGCAGGCGAAAAAACACTCCGTCGGTGGGCGAGCAGGCAATCCAGTCGGACGCTTCCAACCCCTGATCGCAGGCTATGAAATCCCGGACCAGGGGAAGCAGCTCGTTGGCGATGCGCGGCGGCCTACCCTTCGCGGCCATCGCGGCCTCCCAGACCGCCATTTGCACCTCTTCGGGCAAGTGAATGATCGACAGACGCCGAAAGATCTGAATCCCGGTCAGCCGCATCACGGTGAACTGGTGAGCAATCGCATTGTTGACTTCGGTCACTGGGACACTCCTACGAGGCGCCGGTAAAGCAGCGCTGGCTTCTTTCCAGCACATTGGGATCCTAAGCTTAGAATTCCACGTGGACAAGTTGTCGC
>JADMIO010897348.1_pt1 | contig 52483 bp, 44 predicted proteins | sample 8958161 | NCBI WGS metagenome assembly JADMIO01 (sample SAMN16585339, study PRJNA669376) | soil metagenome | isolation source: Crop rotation soil | place: USA: Cullars Rotation, Alabama | collected 2011
CCCGCCGTTCACCGGCGCTGCACCGTTCGGCGGCGGCGCGCCATTGTCCGGCGGCGCACCGGCGGGGCCGGCATTGCCCGGCGAGCCGAGCGGAACGTCCTGCAGCTGACCATTGTTCTGCCCCGCCGCGCCTGCGGCGGCCGGCGCGGTGCCCGTGCTGCGGCCTTCGAGCCGGCCGATGCGCGAGTCGAGATCGATGTATTGCTCTTTGGCGCGGCTGCGCATCTCTTCGACTTGATGGCGCAGCTCTTCAACTTGGCCTTGCAGCTGCTGCACTTGCGACTGCAGTGCGTTGATCTGATTGACCAGCTCGATGTTGGCCTGCGCGTTGCCGCCGCCCTGCTGCTGTTGCTCGAGCTTGGCGACGCGCTCGGCCAGGCTCAGGCGCTGCGCCTGTGCCTGTACCGGCAGCGCAAAAAAAGCGACGGCGGCCAGAAGCGCCGCCGTGAAGGAAATTTTGGTGATGTGTGACATGGTGACGCCTTGTAGTAACCGTCCGTGGCGCGCGACGTTCGACTTCCCTATCGCATCATCCGCATCAGCCGTCATACGCGATGCGCGCGTGCGCATCGCGTATGCGAACCCTTCGATACCTAGGGCAGGCCCCTTCGATACCTCAGGGCAGGCCCTTCGATACCGCAAGGTAGGCCGTCCGCTTACTGCTTGGACGTGTAAACGATCTCGACGCGGCGGTTCTTCTGCCAGCAACCTTCGCTGTGGTCCTTGCACACCGGACGCTCTTCGCCGTAGCTCACGACGTTGGTCTGGCTGGAAGACGCACCGGCTGCGCCCAGGGCGCTACCCACGGCATTGCCACGGCGCTCGCCGAGGCCCATGTTGTACTCGCGGGTGCCGCGCTCGTCGGCATTGCCTTCCAGGGTCACGCGCGCGCCACGGAATTCCTTCAGGTATTCGGCGTGGCAGGCGATGGCGGCCTGGAATTCCGGACGGATTTCGCTCTTGTCGAAATCGAAGTACACGACGCGCTGGCGCAGGCAGGAGTCGGTGTCCAGGCTCTCGACGGTGTACTTGTTGCCGTTGCTGGCGTGCGTCTGGTCGGTGCGGGTCTGATCGGTGGTGCCGCCCGGGGGCTGCTTCACGGCCGACTTGTTACATGCAACCAGCGACGCACTGGCGATAACCGCAGTCAGGAGAACGCGAATCGGGAGTTTCATTTTTATGGCCTCGTAGCTTCAGGTTTCAGGAAAAAGCAACTGCTATGCCGGCGGCTTCATTGTCCGCGCTGGCGGTAAGGCGACCAGGATGGCTCGCGCACATCACCGTCGGCGAGGACCAAGCGCTGACGCACCCGTCCGTCAGCCGACACAGCATAAAGCACGCCGCGCGTTCCTTCGGTCGCGGCATATAGGATCATGCTCGCATTGGGCGCAAAACTGGGGTGTTCGTCCAGGTTTCCCGGCGAAATAGCCTTACTTTCGCCGGTAGCACGGTCCAAAACCGCAATACGATACACGTTTCCGTTGCCCTGCACCATAGCGATGTGCTTGCCATCGTAGGAAACGCTGCCATTGGCATTGTACTCGCCCTGGAAAGTGACCCGCGTGGCGTCGCCGCCGCTGATCGAGGCCTGGTAGATCTGCGGTTTGCCCGACCGGTCGGAGGTGAAAATGACGGTTTGCCCGTCCGGCATGAAGGTCGCCTCGGTGTCGATCGCGAAATGCTTGGTGATCTGCACCTTGTTCCGGCTGGCCAGGTCCATGATGTAAATGTCCGGGTTGCCGCCGTACGACAGGGTCAAGGCCAGCTTGCTGCCGTCCGGCGAGAACGCCGGTGCGCCGTTGATGCCTTTGTTGGCCGACACCACCTCGCGCGCGCCAGTGCCGATTTCCTGGATGTAAATCGACGAATTGCCGCGCTCGAAGGAGTTGTAGGCGATCTTGCGCCCGTCCGGCGACCACGTCGGCGATAACAGCGGCTCACGCGACTTCACCACCGTCTGCGGGTTGTAGCCGTCCGAATCGGCCACCATCAGCGCGTACTGGATGTTGTTGCCCACGCCGGTCGAGGTGATATAGGCGATGCGCGTCCAAAACGCGCCGCGCACGCCGGTGATCTTCTCGTAGACCAGATCGGCGATCTGGTGCGCGACATCGCGCAAGCCGGTCTTCTGGCCGGTGATTGCCAGCCCGAGCATCTGCTGCTGCTTGGCCACGTCGAACAGTTCGAATTCGACGCGCACATCGCCGGTCGGCTGCTCGATCTCGCGCCCGACCACGATGTACGCCTGCTTGAGCATGTTCCAGGTCGGGAACTTGATCTCGCTGCCGCGCGTCGGCGTTTCGACGATGTCCTGTTTCGCCAGTACGCGGAACTGACCGCAGCGGTTCATGTCGTTGCTGATCACGTCGGAAACGTCGGTCTCCGGCGGCAGCGTGACGCCTTCGAAATGGAACGGTACGACCGTGATGGGCGTGGCGGAAGCGACGCCGTTTTGAATCTGGATGGTCGGTGTTTCGCTGTTCAGGCCGCCCTGCGCGTAAGCAAGACTGGCGAACGCCGTGATCACGAGACCGAGGAACGTCTTGGCGAAGGAGAGTTTGGGCATGGGCGATGAGACCTTCATCCGTCGTAGGTGAAATTCAAATTGATGTCGCGCGCAAACACGCTTTCGTAGCCCTTGTAGGGCAGCGGCGCGGCGCGCTTGACCGCTTGTTCGATCGACGTGCGCGTCATCGGGTCGGCGTTACACGGGCCTGAAATCTGTGCGCCGATCACGTCGCCGCCCGGGATCTGCACGATGTGCACCGTGCAGCGGATACCGGGTTGCGTGGTATCCGGCCGGAGCCAATTATTGGTCACGGCATTCTGAATCGCGGCGTAATACTGGGCCGCCAGGCTATTGTCGGGTCCGTTGTTGCCGGTCACCGGCTTGTCCGCCTCGGGCAGGTTCTGCGGCACGGCTTTCGTCGGCTTCTGCTGCTTGTTGTAATCCTCCAGCTGCTTCTGCCGTTCCTGCGCCAGCTTCACTTGCTTCTGCGCTTCCTCGCGCTCGCGTTTGACCTTCTCCAATTCCTTCTGGCGGTCGCGCTCTTTCTGCTGTTGCTGTTCCAGCAACACTTGTTCCTGGCGATGTTTCTCTTCCTGTGCCCGCTGCGCCTGCTCGGCTTTGAGCTGCGCCATTTCCGCGACTTTTTCCTGATCGGTGCGGTCCTGGCGCTGCGGTTCGGTCGGTGGCTGCGGCGCGGGTTCCGGCGGCTTGGGCGGCGCGGTCTCCACGGGCTTCGGCGGCGCAGGTTTGGGATGCGACGCAGCCCGCGGCTTCGGTGCGGCGGTCAGTCCCACGAGTTCTGCTTCGATGATCGGACCTTGCAGGCTGATCGGCGGCGGCGTTTTCGGCACCAGCAGCAAGCCCACGAGCAGCACCGCGACCACCCCAAGGTGCACGAGCAGCGCGAACAGGAACGCGCGCGCCTTGTCGCCGAAGGTTTCTATGCTGGCCACGGCGGACATGGTCGCGCTCAGTGTCGGGGCTCCACCGGCTGGCTGATCAGGCCGACCTTCTCCACGCCGGCTTGCTGCAACAGCACCATCGTCTGATAGACCTTGCCGTAGTCGGCGCGTTCATCGCCGCCGATGTACACCGGCACCTGCGGACTCTGGCGCACGAACGCCGATACCTTGCGCACCAGGTCCTCGCTGCTGATCGCTTCGCGCGGCGCGGCACCGAGCGCGAGCATCAGCGCGCCGTCCTTGTCCACGCTGACCACCACCGGTTCCTTGTCCACGTGCATGGCCTTGGCCGTGGACTGCGGCAGATGGATGTCGACGCTGGGATTGAGCAACGGTGCGGTCACCATGAAGATGATCAACAGCACCAGCATCACGTCGATGTACGGCACGACGTTGATCTCGGCCTTGAGCTTGCGGCGTTTGCGGGTGCGTCCGGTGGCGGCTTGCATGATGCGGGATAACGGCTCGGCTGGCGGCGCGGGGTTAGTGTTCGTCGTCGAGGTGCGCTTGGCGCTGCAGGATCGACGAGAACTCTTCCACGAACGTGTCGTAACGCGTCAGGATGCGCTCGACCTTGTTCGAATAGCGGTTGTACGCCCACACCGCGGGTATTGCCGCGATCAGGCCCATGGCGGTGGCGACCAGCGCCTCGGAAATGCCCGGCGCCACCATCGAAATGGTGGCTTCCTTGACATTGGACAGGCCGACGAATGCGACCATGATGCCGGCCACGGTGCCGAGCAGGCCGACGTAGGGGCTGATCGAACCGACGTTGGCGAGGAATTCGAGATTTTGCTCGAGCCGGTCGAGCTCGCGCGTCTGCGCCACGCGCATGCCGCGCTGCGCACCTTCCAGAATGGTGCGCTGGTCCATCTGGCGGCGCTGGCGCAGACGCGCGAATTCGCGAAAACCCGCCTCGAAGATGCTTTCGATGCCGGTGACCTGCTCGCCCGACGAGGTGACTTCGCGGAACAGGCCGGCCAGATCCGCGCCGGACCAGAAACGCTCCTCGAATTCGTCCGCACCCTTCATCGCCCGGTTGAGCACCGTCATCTTGCGGAAGATGATCACCCAGGACAGGAACGAGAACAGCAGCAAAATGATCATCACCAGCTTGACGAACAAGCTGGCGTCGAGCACGAGTTGGAGAACGTTGATGCCACCGTTCATGCGTTTTGATTCTCCTGGAGCAAACTGTCCGGAATGCGGCGCGGTTGCCATGTCGCCGCGTCCAGACAAGCGGCCCGCACTTGGGCGCGCGTGAGCACGGCGCGGTCCGCGCGGCGAAGTATACATTGTACGAAGGTCAGCGAGGCGGAACGGCGCTCGTAGGATTCGATGGTCACGTCCAGTTCATCGTCCAGCCGAGCAGAGGCGACGAACTCGATCGACATATCGCGCACCACGAACACCACGCCGAGCTCCTCGCGTACGCGCTGCTGGGCGATGCCGCGCGCGCGCAACCACTCGCTGCGCGCGCGTTCGAGGAAACGCAGATAACTCGCGTGGTAGACCACGCCGCCGGCATCGGTGTCTTCCCAGTAGACGCGCACGGGCCACGAGAAAACGGGGAAAATGGGGTCAGAGTGCATTTTCCGAAATCGCGCTAGCCATACTGAAAAGCCGGCCAGGAAAATGCACTCTGACCCCATTTTCCAGACCCCATTTTCACTCGCCCCCCGTCCCTTCTTCCGCAAACAAATCCTCGACCTGCGCACGCCGAGGAACCTTCAGCCCCAGATGCCGATACGCCTTGCTCGTGACCATGCGGCCACGCGCGGTGCGCATCAAGAAGCCTTGCTGGATCAGGTACGGCTCGAGCACGTCCTCGATCGTGCCGCGTTCCTCGGACAAGGCCGCCGCCAGCGATTCCACGCCGACCGGGCCGCCCTCGAAGTGGTCGATGATCGTGTTGAGAAGACGGCGGTCGAGGGCGTCGAAGCCTTCCTCGTCCACCTTGAGCATCTGCATCGCCGCCGCCGCGACCTCGCGCGTGATCGCACCGTCGGCTTTGACCTGGGCGTAGTCGCGCACGCGCCGCAGCAGACGGTTGGCGATGCGCGGCGTGCCACGCGCGCGACGCGCGATTTCCGCCGCGCCGTCGTCGACGCAGGCGATGTTCATGATGCGTGCCGAGCGCTTCACGATCGCCGCAAGCTCGCCCGGCGTGTAGAACTCCAGTCGTTGCACGATGCCGAAGCGGTCGCGCAGCGGGCTGGTCAACAGACCCGCGCGTGTGGTCGCGCCGACCAGGGTGAACGGCGGCAGGTCCAGCTTGATCGAACGCGCCGCCGGTCCCTCGCCGATCATGATGTCGATCTGGCAATCCTCCATTGCCGGATAGAGGATTTCCTCGACCACCGGCGAAAGGCGATGGATCTCGTCGACGAACAGCACGTCGCGCGGCTGCAGGTTGGTGAGCAGCGCGGCCAGATCACCGGCGCGCTCGATCACCGGCCCCGACGTGCTGCGCAGGTTCACGCCGAGCTCGTTCGCGATCACGTGCGAGAGCGTCGTCTTGCCCAGGCCCGGCGGCCCGAAGATCAGCACATGATCGAGCGCTTCACCGCGGCGCTTGGCCGCTTCGATGTAGATGCCGAGCTGCTCGCGCACCGCTTGCTGGCCGAGATAGTCGGACAGTTTTTGCGGACGGATGGAGGCGTCGAGAGCCTCGTCTTCGCGAGTGGAGTTGGAGGAGATGACGCGGGCATCGGTCATGTCGGGATTATAAGGGCTGAGAGCTGAAGACTGAGAGGAACGCTTGAAAAATAGCTCGTCATTCCCGCGCAAGCGGGAATCCATTTTGCTCTTCGATACAGATCAGATGGATTCCCGCTTGCGCGGGAATGACGTCAAAACAACGGCGCTTCAACCAATCAAATCTCCACCTGCGTTCCCAGCTCGATCAGCCGGTTGCCCGGAATGCGGAAGAACGCGGTGGCCGAGCTCGCGTTGCGCGCCAGGAACGCGAACAGCTTGTCGCGCCACAGTGGCATGCCCGGTCGATCGGTGGCGATCACGGTCTCGCGGCTGATGAAGAACGTGGTATCCATCATGTCGAAGCCCAGCCCTTTCGCCTCGCAGCGCTCGAACGCGCTCGGGATATCCGGGTCCTCGGCAAAGCCGAAGCGCAGGATCACGCGGTAGAACTCGTGGCCGAGCGCGATGATCTCCGTGCGTTCGCCGTACTCCGCGACGGGCGTTTCCAGCGTCTCCACCGTCATCAGCACGTTGCGCTCGTGCAGCACTTTGTTGTGCTTCAGATTGTGCAGCAGGGCGTTCGGCACTGCGTTGACGTTGGCGGTCAGGAACACCGCGGTGCCGGGCACGCGCAGCGGTGGATGCGCCATCACGCTGGCGATGAACGGTTCGAGTGCCAGGCCGCTCTGACGCAATTCACGCAATACGAGGTCGCGGCCGCGGCGCCAGGTGCTCATGATCGTGAACATGGTGACGCCGAGCACCAGCGGCAGCCAGCCGCCGTGCGCGACCTTGTCGGCGTTGGCGGCCAGAAACAAGATATCGACGAACAGGAACAGGACGCCGAGCGACGTGACACGCAGCCAATTCCAGTTCCACATCTTGCGAAACACGAACATCACCAGGATCGAATCGATCGTCATCGTGCCGACCACGGCGATACCGTAGGCCGCCGCGAGATTCGTCGAGGAGCGGAAACCGAGCACCACCGACAAGGTCAGCACCATCAGCGCGCGATTGATCCATGGCAGGTAGATCTGCCCCATGGTTTCGGCGGAGGTGTGCTTGACTTCCATGCGCGGCAGATAGCCGAGCTGGATCGCCTCGCGCATCACCGAGAACGCGCCCGAGATCACCGCTTGCGAGGCGATGATCGCGGCCAGCGTGGCGAGCACCGTCATCGGGATCACCAGCGAGTCGGGCAACAGCAGGTAGAACGGATTCTTGGCCGCGTCCGGATGGGCGATCAGCAGCGCGCCTTGGCCGAAGTAGTTGATCACCAGCGCCGGCAGCACGAAGCTGAACCAGGTTGCGCGGATCGGCCCCTTGCCGAAGTGGCCCATGTCGGCGTACAGCGCCTCGGCGCCGGTAATGCACAGCACGACCGTGCCGAGCGAGAAGAACGCGCGCCAGCCGTTCTGCAGGAAGTAGCTGATCGCGTAGTACGGCGACACGGCTTGCATCACCTGCGGATTGCGCGCGATGTGCACCAGGCCCAGCACGATCAGGCTGGCAAACCACACCACCATGATCGGCCCGAACACCGCACCGACGCGGCCGGTGCCGTGGCTCTGGAACCAGAACAGCGCAACGATGATGATGGCCGCGAGCGGCACCATCCAATGCGACAGTTGCGGCGCCGCCACGCTCACGCCTTCCACTGCCGACAGTACCGAGATCGCCGGCGTGATCACGCCGTCGCCGAAGAACAGGGACGCGCCGAACAGGCCGAGAATCATGATCACCCAGCGCGCCTGGCCGTTGCCGCGCATGGTGCGCTGCGCGAGCGCGGACAGCGCCATGATGCCGCCCTCGCCTTTGTTGTCCGCACGCATGATGAAGCCGGCGTATTTCACCGCCACGATCAGGACCAGCGACCAGAACACCAGCGACAACACGCCGAGCACGTTGGCGGGCGTCGGCGGCATGCCGTTCTCGCCGAAGGTTTGCTGCATCGTGTACAGCGGGCTGGTGCCGATGTCGCCGTAGACCACGCCGAGCGCGCCGAGCGCGAGTCCTGCGAAGGCTTTGCGCCGTTCGGTCGGCGCGCCGTTGGCAATCACATGGCTCATGTCGTTCCCCTAGCGCAACGCGAGTTTGAGCGCCTTGCGGATGATCGCCTCGGCACTGTCGCCGGCCTGCGCGGCTTCCGCCACCAGACGCGTGACTTCCGCGGGCTTGTAGCCGAGCTGCTGCAGCGCCACCGAAGCCTCGGTCTGCGGATCCCGCGGCGCACCGCCGGCGACGCCGGGCAGCGTCAGCGCGGCGCCGTCGACGCGGTCGCGCAGCTCCACGACGATGCGCTCGGCGGTTTTCTTGCCGATGCCGGGAATGCGCGTCAGCGCCGCCACGTCACCGGCCTGCACCAGGCGCGCGAATTCGTCCACCGAGGCGCCGGACAGCACGGCCAGCGCGATCTTCGCGCCGATGCCCGTGACTTTTTGTAAATTGCGAAAAAGTATACGTTCGCTCTCGCGCAGGAAACCGTACAAAGCGACGGTATCTTCCTTGACTGCGTAGTGCGTGAGCAGGGTTACCTCGCGGCCCGCCTCGGGCAGGTCGAACAGCGTCGACATCGGCGCCTGCAACTCGTAGCCGACGCCGCCGACATCGACCAGCAGCCAGGGCGGCTGCTTCGACACGAGCGTGCCTTTCAAGCGTCCGATCACCGGCGTCGCCTCCATGCCGTGCGCGGAATACCGATGCGCTCGATGCTGGCGCGCGTGTGCGCGTGCGTGAGCGCCACCGCTAGCGCGTCGGCCGCGTCGGCCTGCAGTTTTTGCGGAATGTTGAGCAGCACGCCGACCATGTGCTGGATCTGCGTCTTGTCCGCGGCGCCGCCGCCGACCACCGCCTGCTTGATTTCCTTGGGCGCGTACTCGGTCACGCTCAGGCCCTTGTGCACGGCGGCGCAGATCGCCGCGCCGCGCGCCTGGCCGAGCTTGAGCGCCGAATCCGGATTGCGCGCCATGAACACGCGCTCGATCGCCACTTCGTCGGGCTTGTGTTCGTCGATCAGCGCGCAGACTTCGTCGAAGATCTGCTTCAGGCGCAGCGGAAAGGTGTCGTTGTCGAGCAGATGCAGCGCGGCGTGGAAGACGTGCCGCTGCCGGCCGGCCGCATCGGAGTCGATCACGCCGATGCCGGTCCGCTGCGAACCGGGGTCGATGCCGAGAATGCGGGTCATCGCAGCGTGCGTGAAGCCGGATGTGGCGCGAGAGCGATCACGATCATGCGATTCTACCATGCCGTCCGTGCGCGACCCCGCCTCAATGCGCCGCGGCGAAGCGCGCATCGCGCAGAAACGCGATGGATTGCTCGGCGGCATCCTCGGAGAACAACAGGCCGGTGTGCGTCGCCGGCACGATGCAATGATCGGTCAGGCCAGGCAGCTCGGTTTCCGCCACGCTCACGGTGCCGTCGTGCGGCGAGCTCAGCGCACCGACCGCCACCCCCAGACCGAGCGGCAAGCGTCCGGCGATCGAACCGACCGCCTGTGCGCCGTCCCAACGCTCGATGCCTTCGCGCAGCACGGCGAGGCTCTTGCCGATCACGAACGCACCACCGGGAAGGCGCGCCACGCCGCGCGCCACCGCGCTGCCACGCAGTGGCGAGCCCAGGCACACCACGCGCCCCTGAATCAACTTCGGGTTGCGCTGCAACGCCTGCAGGGCGAGCAGCCCACCGAGGCTGTGGCCGACAAAGTGTATTTTTCCATTTTTCCGCCCCGCCACACGCTCGACGAGCCGCCCGACACCGGCCTCCGGCGCGGCGGTCACGCTTGCGTAGTCGAAGGACTCCACCGTGAACCCGGCGCGCTCCAGGCGGTGACGCAGCATGGTCAGCGTGAAACCGCGCATCCACAGGCCGTGCAGCAGAATGACGTGCTCGTTCACGCCGGGTCCCGCTATTTCTGCGGCTTCACCACGCGCACGTGCAGCTCCTGCAGTTGCGCTTCGGGCACGTTCGACGGCGCGGCGGTCATCAGGTCCTGCGCGCTGGCGGTCTTCGGGAATGCGATCACGTCGCGGATCGACTCGGTGCCTGCCATGAGCGCGGCGATGCGGTCGATGCCGAACGCGATGCCGCCGTGCGGCGGCGCGCCGTACTTGAGCGCTTCGAGCAGGAATCCGAACTTGGCCTGCGCCTCGTCCGCACCGATGCCGAGCAGCTCGAACACGGTGCTCTGCATTTCCGGGCGGTGGATACGAATCGACCCGCCGCCGATCTCGTTGCCGTTGAGAACCATGTCGTAACCGCGCGAAACCGCCGTGCCGGCGTTCGCTTTCAAGTCCGTCACGTCGTCTACCTTGGGGGCGGTGAACGGATGATGCAAGGCCACATAGCGCTTGGCCTCGTGGTCGTATTCGAACATCGGGAAGTCGGTGACCCACAGCGGCTTCCACGCATTCTCGACCAAGCCGTTGTCGCGGCCGACCTTGATGCGCAGTGCGCCCATGAAGTCGCTCACGGTCTTGTAGGGGCCCGCGCCGAAGAAGATCACGTCGCCGCTCTGCGCGCCGACCGCGTCGAGCACGCCATTGAGCGCCGCGTCGTCGAGGAACTTGAGGATCGGCGAGGTCATGCCGTCGCGGCCCTTCGCCTTGTCGTCGACGCGAATCCAGGCCAGGCCCTTGGCACCGTACTTGGCCACGTACACGCCCAGATCGTCCAGGTATTTGCGCGGCTGCTTGGCGCCGTTCGGCAGACGCAGCGCGACCACCCGGCCGCCCGGATCGTTGGCCGGACCGGCGAACACCTTGAACTCGACGTGCTTGACGTTTTGCGCGATGTCCACCAGTTCCAACGGTATACGCAAGTCCGGCTTGTCCGAGCCGTAACGGCGCATCGCCTCGGCGTAGGTGATGCGCGGGAATGGCTGGGCGAGGTCGACGTCGACGACCTGCTTGAACACTTCGCGGATCATGTTTTCCACGGTGTTCTGCACGTCCGCCTCTTCGACGAACGCGAATTCCATGTCGAGCTGGGTGAATTCCGGCTGACGGTCGGCGCGCAGGTCCTCGTCGCGGAAGCAGCGCGCGATCTGGTAGTAGCGGTCCATGCCCGCCATCATCAGGATCTGCTTGAACAGCTGCGGCGACTGCGGCAGCGCGTAGAACTCGCCGGCGTGCACGCGCGACGGCACCAGATAGTCGCGCGCGCCTTCCGGCGTGGCCTTGGTGAGGATCGGCGTTTCGATGTCCTGGAAGCCGCGCGCGTCCAGATGATGGCGCAGCGCCGAGACCAGCCGCGTGCGCATGCGCAACTTGCGCTGCATGTCCGGACGCCGGATGTCGAGATAGCGGTAACGCAGGCGTGCGTCCTCACCGACCGCATCGTCGAGCATGAACGGCAGCGGCGCGGCGGCGTTGAGCACTTCGACGCGGTCTGCCACCACTTCGATCTTGCCGGTACGCAGGCGCTCGTTGATCTGGCTGGCCGGTCGCGCACGTACCTTGCCGAGAATGCGCAGGCAGTATTCGTAGCGCACGTGCTCGGCCGCGGCGAACGCACCGGCGTTGTCGGGCTCGATCACGACTTGCACCACGCCTTCGTGGTCGCGCAGATCGATGAAGATCACGCCACCGTGATCGCGGCGCGTATCGGCCCAGCCGCACAGCGTGACTTGCTGATCGGTCAGGGTCTCATCGACCAGACCGCAATAATGACTTCGCATGCCTATCCCATCGTGGTGGTGGTGCGGGCGCGTTCGGGACGCCGCGCCCGGCTCGGATCGCGCATCCTACGAAGGTTTTTGCTGCACCGCAAACAAAAAGCCCGCCGAAGCGGGCTTTTTGTGCTCATCCTTATCGTATTACCAGCGTCGATCGACCGTAAACGTGGCCGAACAGCCCTGGTCCACCCAGATACCCGCCCTGTTCCAGCCCCAGGTACGGCCTTCGCGGCACGGCGAATTGGAATCCTGCCGCTCCAGATAGACCCGCCCCCGGCCGCCGACATCGACGCTGCAGAACGTGTAGCGATAATTGTCGCTGCTGCAGCCGACCGAGAAGCGGTTGTCCCAACCCGGACCCGGCCGCCAGCCGCCACCGCCGCCGTAGTCACCACCACCGCGGCGCGCCTCGACGAAGCGTCCGCCACAACCGCGGTCGACCCACAAACCGCGGCGGTCGATGCCCCAGTTCTGGCCGCGCACGCAGGTCGTGTCCGACAGCTGACGCACTAAGCGCGCATCGCGCCAGTCGACGTCGCAGCGCGTGTAGTGGTAGTCGCGGCTCTGGCAATCCACCGCATCCTGCGCGCGCACGGCCGAAACCGGCAGCATGAAAAGCATGAAAAGCGAAAGCAAAGCCAACCAGCGCATGTTCATGATCATCCTTCTCCCTTATGTGCGGTACGGGCCGCAGGGAAAGTGTAGTCGGATTCGCACCGGCTGGTCATGCGTCGAGCCAATTGCACGCCGCGCCTTCGGCAGGCGTTCAGGCAGGGGTCCGCCGCCGTTCAGCCGCAGCCGACCGGCGTCGCCGCCTTGCTCTTGTTCTTCGCCGGTTTGTCGCCCGCCGGCTTGGTTTCGGGTTTGCTTTCGGGCTTGGCCGCCGGTTTCTCGGCGGGTTTGGCCTCGGGCTTGGGCGCGTCGCCCGTCTCGCCTTTGTCGACCAGGTTGCGCTTTTTGTCACCGTCCTTCTTGAAGTCGGTCTCGTACCAGCCGCTGCCAGCCAGGCGGAACGCCGGCGCGGTCACGCGGCGGCGCACGTTCGGCGCACCGCATTGCGGGCAAACATCCGGATCGGGATCGCTGATTTTCTGCAGGCGGTCGAAACGCTCGCCGCAGCTGGAACATTCGAATTCGTAGATCGGCATGGCTCACATCCAAAATCACTGCCGGCGCGCCGGCTCCGCACCAGCATATTGGTGCAGGCCGCCGCGGCGTCAAGTCGCCGGAGCGGCCCACACAGGACCGCCCCGGCGTAGCGGGCGCTCAGAAATCCCGGGTCAGGCGTATGCCGACGGTCAGCGGCTGGACCGGGATGATGTAGGTTTGCGGTCCGCACACCGATGCCTGGCATTCGGCGTAGCGCGCGATCTGGCCACGGTTGTCGAACACGTTCTTGATGTAGAAATCCAGCGACCACGGGTTGAACTTGATACCCGTGGACAAATCCACCGTGCCGTAGCCGGGGATGTCGCCCAGAATGCCGTTTTCGACTGTACGCAGGTCCGAACGGCGCCGCCCAGTGCCGAAGCCCGCGGCCTGGAAATAGGCGTCGTGGCCGCCCACATCGAAGTTGTAGCGCGCGGTAACGTCGCCCTTGACGCGCGGCGTGATCGGCAGGCGCGCGCCCTTCGGCGCCAGCGGCACGTCGCAGTCCGTCACCGGATTGTCGTTCGCGTCGAGCAGCCCGCAGTAGTTCTGCGTCAGCTCGGCATTGTAGAGCGAAACGCCGGCCGACAGCACCAGGTTGTAGGTCGCCGCCCACGCCACGTTCGACTCGAAGCCGCGGATACGCGCCTGGTTGGCGTTGCGGATCTCGGTCAAGCCGTTGGCGCCGACCACCGCGAACTGGAAGTCCTTCCACTTCTCCTCGAAAACACTGCCGTTCCAGCGCAGATGGCGGTCCATCCACTCGGTTTTCCAGCCGAGCTCGTAGTTGTCCAGGAAGTCCGCCTGGTACGGCGGCAGCGTGCCGCGCCGGTTGATGCCGCCGGGCCGGAAGCCTTCCGAATACGTGGCGTAAATCATCTTGTCGCTGTCGAGCTTGTACGTCAGATTCCCGCGCACGATGTGGTCGCTTTCCTTGACCTCCTTGTTGAACTCGGTGCAGGGCGCGCCTTCGAACGGGATGTTGTTGATGCATTGCGCCTCGCCCTGGCTCGAGCTGTAGCCGGAGGAGAACCCGAAAAAGCCCTTGAGCGAATCCTCGGTGTGGAAGAAACGCGCGCCGAGCGTGCCGGTGAGCTGGTCGGTGAAGTCGAACGACGCTTCGCCGAAGATCGCCGAATCGTTGTCGTTGCGCACCTGACGCGTCAGCCAGATCGTGTTCGGCCAGCCGGTCACGGAAAGGTCGCTGCCGAGATTGTTGATCAGGTAATCCTGGAAAATATCGTGCGACTGCACTTCGGCAAACGCGCCGACGGTGAAGCGGAACCGCCAGTCGCGCGGCGACGACACGCGCAGTTCGTTGCTGGTCTTGCGGTACACGTCCTCGGCGTGGATGTGCTGGCTCGGGTCGATGATGTTGCCGTTGTTGTCGTGGATGTAGGCGCCGTAGCCGCAACAGACGTCGTACCAGTACGAGTAGTCGCTGTAGTCCTGGTCGTAGTGATCGCTGCGGTTCAGATGCGAGGCGGCGTACACGATATCGAAATTGCCGATCTTGCCTTGTACGGTGAGCGCGGACTGGATCCAGCGGTCCTCCGAATCCTCCGGGAAGAAATGCGTGATCTTCAGATCGCCGACGGCCGGATCGAATGCGTAGATGCCGTTCACGTGCGCGCCCTGCCCGACCACGCTCGGCGTGATCGACCAGTTCTCGTTCAAATCGATCTTGAGCGCCGCGCGCGCGCCGCGCGTATCGGCGAAGTTGTAGTCCTTGCGCGCGCGGTCGGCGTTGTTGATGGTGATCGGTGGCAACGGCGTGCCATCGGTGGGATTCGTGCCCGCGTAGGTGCGCGTGCCGAACACGTTGTCGATGTAGCCGGCGTCCTGCTTGGCCCAGCCCACGGCGCGCAGCGCCATCCAGGAGGTGATCGGGATATTGACGTAGCCCTCCATCAAATACCCAGTGCCGCCGTGGTCGATGGTGTTGAGCTCGGTGCTGACGCTGGCAGAAAACCCGCTCGGATCGGGCTTGTTGGTGATGATCTTGATCGTGCCCGATTCGGAACTCGCGCCGTACAGCGTGCCCTGCGGGCCGGCCAGCGCCTCGATGCGCGCGATGTCGTAAATGTGCGGGTCGATCGACCCGACGATGGTCGTGATCGGTTCCTCGTCGAGATAAATGCCCACGCTCGGCGGCGGCCCGGAGTGGTTGCCGTTGCTGCCGGATTCCACGCCGCGCATCGAAACCTGGCCGAAGCCCGGCGAATACGCGCCCTGCGAGGAACTGGTCGACACGCTCGGCAGCAGCTTCACCCAGTCGGAGATGTCCGAGACGTTCATCTCGTTGAGTTTTTCGGTGGTCAGCACGTTCAGGCTGATCGGTACGTTTTGCGGATTTTCCTCGACCTTCTGCGCGGTCACGGTAAGCGTTTCGAGCTCGGTGGCCTTCTGGTCCGAAGGCGATGCGCCGGCCTGCGGATCGGGATCGGCGCCGAAAGCGAGCGAGAAGCACGCCAGATGGATGGCGGCTGCCAGCGGCAGGTGGACGAGTGCGGTGCGGTGCGTTCGATTCTTTCTGATTGTCATGGACATCCCCAAGGTCGAGTGAAGCGCAGCTTTTCCACAATTAAACCTTTCCACAATTAACTATTTATCTCCAGCCCGCGAGCGCGGGCCCCAATGCCTCCTTGAGCGGATCGAGCCACGGCTCGAAGTGGCGCCATTGCTCCAGCCCGTCGCGGTAGATCGGCTGGCGCACCTGCTCGGAGCTGGCCGTGCGCACCGGCCGTTCGTTCTCGAAGAAGCGCAAGCAGGCGTCCTCGAACGGCAGGCCGCAGTAGTCGAGCAGACGGCGCACCTCGCGCTGCGTGTCGGCGATCAGGTCTTCGTAGATCACGCGCAGCACGCGGCCGGGCAGCACCGCGTCGAAATGCGCCATCAGCGCGACGTAGTCCCGGTAATAACGTCCGACATTGCGCAAACCGTACGTGAACGACTGACCGCGCGCGAAATGCTGCTTGAATCCCGAGAAGCAGCACGCCAGCGGATGGCGGCGCACGTCGATGATCTTCGCGTTCGGCAGGATCAGACGGATCAAGCCGATGTGCGCGAAGTTGTTCGGCATCTTGTCGATGAAGAACGGCCGGCCGAGCTTGCGGTGGATGCGCGTGCGTTCGAGGTACTGAAGCCCAAGTTCACGCAACGCGTCGCGATCGAGCGCCGCAAGCGCGGCGTGATACGCGCCCGCGCGCTTGTCGGCGGCCGCGCGGCGCAGCGCGCGCGTGATGGAAATCAGGTCCGGCAGCTCCATCGTGCCTTCGACCTGCGAATGGCTGGCCAGGATCTGTTCGACCAGAGTCGAGCCGGCGCGCGGCAGGCCGACGATAAAGATCGGATCCGGTGCGTCGCAACCGCTGCCGGCGCGCGCGGCGAAAAATTCGCGGCCGTAGGTTTCCCGCGCGCGCTGGAGCAGCAGGCTGCTGTCCTCGGCGCTGTACGGAATCTGTTCCAGGCGCAGCGCATTGCCGCGCTCGTAGTGCCGAAACGACGCGGCGTAGTCGGCGCAATCCTCGAGCGCCTTGCCGAGTGCGAATTCCAGACAGGTGCGTTGCTCGGGCGCCAAGTCCGCACGCGCGAGCGTCGCCTGCATGCAAGCGATTTGTGTCGCGTCGAAACGGAACGTCTTCAGGTTGGCAAGGCTCCACCACGCGTCGCCGAACGTCGGATCGAGCTCGAGACAGGTGCGGTAGGCCGTGATCGCGCGATCCAGCTTGCCCGCCGTCTTCGACGCATGGCCGAGACTCAGCCACGCCGGCGCCTGGCGCGGATGTGCGCGCAGCAGGTCCTCGTAAATCTCGATCGCCGGCTCGTAGTCGCCGGTGTGGCACAGCGCGACGGCCTTCAAGTTGCGATACGCCGGATGTGCCGGCTCGTCGTGCAGCAGGCGCTCGAGCTCCTCGATCGCGCGCGCTGGCTTGTTCACGCGCGTCAGTACGATCGCGTAGTTGTGGCGCGCTTCGCGAAAACCCGGCGCCAAGTCCAGACAGCGCTCGATCAGATGCTCGGCGTCCTCGGCGCGGTCCAGCCGCACGGCGATTTCCGCGAGCATGCGGATCGCGACCACGTCGGTCGGCGCGCGCTTGAGCTGTTCGCGCAGCAGCGCTTCGGCGTCGGCGATGCGGTTCGCATGGAGTGCCGCCGCGCAGCGCATCAGCAGCGGATCGTGCACGGCGAAACGCACGTGCTCCAGATACGCCGCGGCCGCACCGTCGCGATCGCCGAGCGCATCCAGCGCGTCGGCCAACTCGCGCCAGACCTGCGCCCGCCGCGGCTCGCGCACAGCCGCCAGCCGCCGCGCGGCCACGGCGGCTTCGAGCGTCTGGACAGTCCCCATGGCTGCGATCATGCGTACCCCGCGCGTTCGCGGAAGGATAGGCGGTTGACCGGAATGTGACAACCAAAACGGGGCAGAGAAAGGCCCGCATCGGGCGGGCCTTGTTTCGCTTCAGGATCGTTTGGCGAAGGATAGCCGTCCGCCGTGCGCATCCACCGCAATCTTATCGCCGGGCTGGAAGGCGCCCGCCAGGATCTCCTTGGCGAGCGGATTTTCCAGCTGCTGCTGGATCGCGCGCTTGAGCGGACGCGCGCCGTACACCGGGTCGAAGCCGACATTGCCCAACAGGTCGAGCGCCTTGTCACTGAGCTCGAGCGTCAACTGCCGTTCGGCCAGACGTTTGGCGAGGTACTCGGTTTGGATCTGCGCGATCTGGCGGATCTGCGCCTTTTCCAGCGGCCGGAACACGACCAGCTCGTCGAGACGGTTGATGAACTCCGGCCGGAAGTGCGCCTGCACGACGCCCATGACGGCGGCCTTCATCTTGAGGTAGGTCTCTTCGCCACCGCCGGATCCGCTCTCATCGACGGCGGCTTGAATCAGCTGCGACCCCAGGTTCGAGGTCATTACGATCACGGTGTTGCGGAAATCGACCGTGCGGCCCTGGCCATCGGTCAGGCGTCCGTCGTCGAGTACCTGCAACAGCACGTTGAACACGTCGTGATGCGCCTTTTCGACCTCGTCGAGCAGGATCACGCTGTATGGCCGGCGTCGCACGGCCTCGGTCAGATAGCCGCCTTCCTCGTAGCCGACGTAACCCGGGGGCGCGCCGATCAAGCGGCTCACGGAATGCTTTTCCATGAACTCGCTCATGTCGATGCGCACCATCGCCTCGGTGGAATCGAACAGGAATTCGGCGAGCGCCTTACACAGCTCGGTCTTGCCGACGCCGGTCGGACCGAGGAACAGAAACGAGCCGTTCGGCCGGTTCGGATCGGACAAACCGGCACGCGAGCGGCGGATCGCATCGGCGACCGCGTGCACCGCTTCGTCCTGGCCGACCACGCGCTGATGCAGCGCGTCTTCCATGCGCAGCAGTTTGTCGCGCTCGCCCTCCAGCATTTTCGATACCGGAATGCCGGTCCAGCGCGACACGACCTCGGCGATTTCCTCCGCCGTCACGCGCTGCTGCAGCAGCTTGAAACCCTTGGCTTCGGTTTCCTGCGCCGCCTGCAGCTGCTTTTCCAATTGTGGAATTTTCCCATATTGGATTTCGGCCACTTTCGCCAGATCGCCGTGGCGCTGCGCGGCTTCGATCTCGGCGCGTGCCGCTTCGATCTGTTCCTTGATCTTGGTCGTGCCCTGCACGGCAGCTTTCTCGGCCTTCCATACCTCGTTCAAATCCGAAAACTCGCGTTCGAGCTTGGCGATGTCGCCTTCCAGATCGGCAAGGCGCTGCTTGGATTCCTTGTCCTTCTCCTTCTTCAAGGCTTCGCGCTGGATCTTGAGCTGGATCAAGCGGCGTTCCTTGCGGTCGAGTTCCTCGGGCTTGGAGTCGATCTCCATGCGGATACGCGACGCGGCCTCGTCCATCAGGTCGATGGCCTTGTCGGGCAACTGGCGGTCGGCGATATAACGGTTCGACAGCGTGGCCGCCGCCACGATGGCCGGGTCGGTGATCTCCACGCCGTGATGCACGGCGTAGCGTTCTTTCAGCCCGCGCAGGATGGCAATCGTGTCCTCCACGCTCGGCTCGCCGACGAACACTTTCTGGAAACGGCGCTCGAGCGCGGCATCCTTCTCGATGTACTTGCGGTATTCGTCCAGCGTCGTCGCGCCGATGCAATGCAGCTCGCCACGCGCGAGCGCCGGCTTGAGCATGTTGCCGGCGTCCATCGCGCCCTCCGCCTTGCCGGCACCGACCATCGTGTGCAGCTCGTCGATGAACAGGATGATGTTGCCTTCTTCCTTGGCCAGGTCCTTGAGCACCGCTTTCAGGCGCTCCTCGAATTCGCCGCGGAATTTCGCGCCGGCGATCAACGCACCCATGTCGAGCGACAGCACGCGCCGGTCGCGCAGCCCTTCCGGCACTTCGTGGTTGACGATGCGCTGCGCCAGCCCTTCGACGATCGCGGTCTTGCCCACGCCGGGTTCGCCGATCAGCACCGGATTGTTCTTGGTGCGCCGCTGCAGCACCTGGATCACGCGACGGATCTCCTCATCGCGGCCGATCACGGGATCGAGCTTGGACTTCTCCGCGCGCGCGGTCAGATCGATCGTGTATTTCTCCAGCGCCTGGCGCTGGTCCTCGGCGTTTTCGCTCTGCACTTTTTCGCCGCCGCGCATGCCCTCTATCGCGGCCTCGATGTTCGCCTTGCTTGCGCCGGCCGCCTTGAGGGCCTGCCCCACCTCGCCCTTGTCGTCGAGTGCGGCGAGCACGAACAGCTCGCTTGCCACGAATGCGTCGCCGCGCTGCTGGGCCAGCTTGTCGGTGAGGTTGAGCAGGCGCGTCAAGTCGTTCGAAACATTGATATTGCCTTCCTGCCCCTTCACCGCCGGCAGCCGATCGAGCGCCTGCCCCAGGCGCGTGCGCAGCGCCGCGACGTTCACGCCGGCCTGCGCCAGCAGCGGCTTGGTCGACCCGCCTTGTTGGTCAAGCAGCGCGGTCATCAAATGCACCGGCTCGAGCATGTTGTGGTCGCGCCCCACCGCCAGCGACTGCGCGTCGGCGAGCGCTTGCTGGAAACGCGAAGTGAGTTTGTCGGTCCGCATCGGGAACACCTGAACTTTGCTCGGCAAAGACGCCGCGAGATGGCCGTTCTTATGCGGCTCACAGCGACAAATTTCAAGCCGAATCAGCGCATAGGCTGCTGCAGATCAAGGTTCGCGAAATCAGTGCGCAGCGCGCTCCGCTGCGGGCCGAGCCGTGTCGCCGATCGTCGGCTGCAAGGCCTTGCTGACGGCGTCGGCAATATCGTCCTGCACCATCAACAAGTCGTCCAGCGGACGATCGTAGGTTTCCGACCACAGCACGATACCGTCTTCGCCGCAGACCAGTCGTGCAGCCACGCGCACCATGCCGCCCGACTTGCGCACGCTGCCGTCCAGTACGTACCCAACGCCGAGCTTGTGCGCCATTTCGGGGACGGGCTCCTGTTTGCCTTTGAAATAAAACGACGCCGTCGGCGACGGCACGCGCAAACCTGGGATCTTGCTGAAACGGTCGATCAGTTCCTCGGTGATGCCGTCGGCGAAATATTCTTCGCCCATCGATTCGGTCAAATCCAGGAACGGCAGCACGGCGATGAATTTCTGCGGCGCGCCGATTTCCAGGCGCGGTAACGGGACGATGCCCATGACGCCCAGCCCGACGAGCGTCGCGACGCCGGCAGCGAACGCAAGCCCCAGGCGCCGCCGCCAGGCAACGGGCGGTTTGTTCGGTTGCGGTGATTCGGCGGACAGACCGTTCGGCGTCAATGCTTGCGCCATGGTCTCCGTCCAGGGCGCCACCGGCGCGATCAATTTATAGCCGACACGCGGCACGGTGGCGATATAGCTCGGCTGTTTCGGATCGTCGCCGAGCAGACGGCGCAAGGTCGCGATCGCTTGATAAACGGAGTCGGGCGTGACGATCACGCCAGGCCAGACTTGGCTCAGCAGATCGTCGCTGGTGACGGTTTCGCCGGCGCGTTCGACCAGGCATTGCAGCAGGCGCAGCATGCGCGGCTCCAGGCGCACCTCTTCGCCGTCGCGCGAGATCCGGGCCGCGGCGGTATCGACGCGCCAGGCGCCGACCCGCAGCGCGATTGCGTTCGGAGATTGCATAAGGATCGTTCAACGTCGACCAGTGGGGATTGTACCGCGCGCGCCCGGCGCGCATTTGGTCCGACACGAGCAACGCTTTGGCGCGAATTCAGACACCTTCAGGGCTTTTCAGACCCATTTTCAGGACTTCGGCGGCGCTCACCGGCAGATTTCCGACGCGTTTTATCTTTCCGTCGGTTCGCCGACACCTGCCAAGGAGTTTTTTCATGATGCGTTGTTTCCTCGCCGCGGCGTTGGCCCTGGCGTCCGCCCCGCTGTTCGCCACCACGTACATCCTCGAAGCCCGGCATACCGACGGCGTGATCCACTGGAATCACTTGGGCTTCGCCAATCTTTCGGCGCAGTTCTCGCAGGTGCAGGGCACGCTCACGTTCGATCCGGCCGATCCGACCAAGGCCTCGGTCGCGGCCACGATCCCTTTGACCAAGATCAACACCGGCGTGCCGGACCTCGACGAAGATTTCCGCTCGGATGCCTTTTTCGACTACGCCAAATTTCCCAGCGCGACGTTCCGCAGCACGAAGATCGAAAAAGCTGCCGCAGCCAATCACTTCACGGTGAGTGGTGAACTCAACTTGCATGGCGTAATCAAACCGGTCGTGCTCGACGTCACGCTGAACAAGATCGGTGTCAATCCACGCAACCAACTGCCCACCATCGGCTTCGATGCCAGCACCACGCTCAAGCGTTCGGACTTCGGTCTCGGCCGTTTCGTGCCACAGGTCAGCGACGAGGTGAAGATCGACATCAGCGCCGAAGCGGCCGAAGCGGAGGGTTACGCAAAACTGATCAAGAAGGAGGCCGAGCAGGACGCCGAGGCCGTCATCGCACAGGCGCAAAACGCCGCCAACGACAAGAAATGATCGGCAGGTGCGGCGGGCGCTGCCACCGCGCCCGTCGCGCGGATCCGTCGTCGACCCAAATCAAGGCGGCAAAACGGCGGCCGCGTCCGACGCGGCCGCCGGCACGTCCAGCCAGCCGCGATAGCGGACCAGCAAACCGACGAGCGGCAACGTCGCCTCGACCTCGAACCGGTAGCGGCCATCAGCTTCGAATTCGCGCGCACGCACCCCGCGAAACCAGCGCACCGGCAGCGGCAGCCCCAGCACGCGCACGCGCCGCACGCTCCAGATCAGCTCGCCGTCGGCAACCGTGAGGGCGAATCCGAACGCGACCAAGCCGATGCGCTCGAGCAACAGATTCCCGTCCGCCACGAAGCGCGACGGCATGCGGTGCTGCCCGAAGCGACGATCCCAGCGCTCGGTATCGTGGTTCGAGGTGATCTCCACACGCACCGGCACGCAGGCAGCGCTCGGCGGCAACGCCGTCGCCCAGGCGCACAGCCGCGCCAGCCAGGCGCGCCCGGCCTGGACTTCGGCTTGCCCCGTGTAGGCGCGCGTGCCGCGCGCGCGATGCAGCGCCTGCACGCTGTGCGGCAATGTGGAAAATGCCGCATCGCCGAGCACGCGCGCGAACAGCGATCGTTGCGTCGCCGGCGGTGCGCTCACCGTTCGATCCAAATCAGGCTCGCAAAGCGACCGCTGCGCGCGCCGTCACGGCGGTAGGAATAAAAGCGTGCGTCGGTGAACGTATCGAAACCGCCGCCGTGGATGCGCCGGATGCCGTGCTGGGCCAGCCGTCGGCGTGCAAGCGCGTACAGATCGCACGTCCAGTGACCGGGACGCGTCGGCGCAAATGCATCGATCGATTCCGGCGAGCGCACCAGGAACGCGGCGCGCACCTCGTCGCCCACTTCGTACGAGGCCGCGCCGATCGCCGGCCCGAGCCAGGCGAGCAGCCGCTCGGGCGGCGTGCGCAATCGACGCAAACAGTTCTCGATCACGCCCGCGCTCAAACCGCGCCAGCCGGCGTGCAGCGCGGCGACTTCGCTGCCGTCGTCGGCGCACATCAGGATCGGCAGACAATCCGCGGTGAGGATCGCCAGCACCGCACCGGCGTGCGTGGTGAACGCGGCGTCCGCTTCGGGCTCGCCGTCGATGATTTCCTCGGTGATGCGCAAGCTGCGGTCGCCGTGCACCTGGCGCAACCAGCGCGGCGACGAGGGCAGCGCGAAAGCGCGCTCGAGCAAGGCGCGATTGGCGCGTACCGTGCCTTCGTCCTCGCCGCTGCGCAGGCCGAGATTGAACGCATCGTACGGCGGCTGCGACAGGCCCGGCGCGTGCCGCGTGGTGACCAGCGCCTTGATGCGCGCCGGCGCCAGCCAGTCCGGCACGAGCACACCGGCGCGCGCGGCATCGACCGGCTCCGTCATGCGCTACTTCGCCAGCTCGTACAGATAATCCACGAACGACATCGTGGCGCCGTCGAGCCCCTGCATTTTCGGATCGTTCGATTCGATCACGTAGTATTCGTCCGGCGCATGCGCGCCGCTGCCGTGGCCGAGGCCGAAGTGGCCGGCGGCGAGTTTTAGCGGCGCATTCGTGAACACGTAGCCGGGATACGAGCCGGCGTTGCGCGGCCACAGCAGCGCATCGATGCCGGCGCGCTTGAGTACGGCGATCTGCGCCTTGATCAGGGGTGCCTGTGCCGAGGTACTGGTCGGGTCGTAGCCGCCCGACACATTCACTTCGATATCGCCGAAGCCGTGCTTGGCAAGATGCGCCTTGAGCGCGGCGACCGCTGCGTCGAGCGTCATGTCGGGCACCAGGCGCATGTCGATTTTCGCCACCGCGCGATGCGGCAGCACGGTCTTGCCGCCCGGCCCGGTGTAGCCGCCAACCAGCCCTTCGATGTTCACGGTCGGTTGCGATTCGAGCCGTTCGTTGGCCTGCGCCCAGGGCAGATCGCCGATCCAGTGCTGCACGCCGAACTGCCGTTTGGCCTGCTGCTCGTCGCGGCGTTTGGCGACCCGGTCGATCATCGCCTTTTCGTCCACGCTGAGCGCACGCGGCTGCGGATAATTGTCGATCGTGATCGTATTGCCGTCGGCCGACACCAGCGTGTCGAGCGCCTTGACCAGATGCCAGGCGGGGCTGTCGACCATCGCCTTGAGCGACGAGTGGATGTCCTTGGCCGGGCCGCGGCCCCATTTTTCACCGCTCGCAACGAGTTCCAGCTCGACCACGCCCTTGGCACCTAGGCTGACCGTGACCACGCCGTCGGGATCTTGCGAGGCGGACGGCATGAACACGCCGACGCATTTCTTCAGCGCCGCTTCCACTTCCGGCCGGTGCACGAGTTGGCCGATGTGCGGCGAGCCGATTTCCTCCTCGCCTTCGGCTACCAGCACGAGGTTCACCGGCAGCTTCTTGCCGGCGCCCCGGAAGGCATGCAGCGCCGCCAGGAACGCCGCTTCCGGGCCTTTTTGATTGACGGCGCCGCGGCCGACCAGGATCTTGCCGAACCCGGGCTTGTCGAGCACGCGCGCCTCGAGCGGCGGCGACGACCACTCCTGCGGATCGAACTGTTTCACGTCGTACATGAAATACAGGCCGACGGTTTTCGGCGCGCCAGCGTCGAGCGTGGCGAACACGCCCGGCTTGCCGTCGGTCTCGATCACGGTGACCTGTTGAAAGCCGGCCTCGTGCGCCAGCCGCGCCATGTACGCCGCACCGGCTGGATAGTTGCGGTTCTCGGCGGCGATCGACGGCAGTGCGATCCACTCCTGCAAGCGCTTGATCGCTTCGGCATGACGTTTGGTGACTTCGCGCTGGATCGCGGCGCGGTCGTCGTCGCGTGCCTGTGCGCTGCCGCTGCCTGCGAGCAGAACCAGCGCCGCGAGCGCACCCGCGAATATCGTCTGCTTACCCGAAATTGTCCGACGCATAGTGCCTCCCGAGTGGTTGACGTCACATTGCATTCGCTAGCGAGCGGCGTGCGCGGTGTCCTCCCGCAAGGCAGACAACAAGGCCTGCAAATCGGCGGGAAGCTCCGCCATCACGCTGATCGCATCGCCGGAAACCGGATGCGCGAATTCGATCCTTTCTGCGTGCAGCGCCTGGCGCCGGAACGCGCGCAGCGCCTCGGCAAGCGCGGGCGTGGCGCTGCGCGGCAACTTGAGCGCGCCGCCGTACTGCGCGTCGCCGACCAGCGGATGGCGGATGTGCGCCATGTGCACGCGAATCTGATGCGTGCGGCCCGTTTCCAGGCGGCATTCGATGAAGGTGTGCTTGCGGAAACGCTCGCGCACGCGGTAGTGCGTAACGGCCGGTTTGGCGGATGGCTCGTCGACCACGGCCTGTTTCAAGCGGTCGTGCGGATGCCGGCCGATCGGCGCGTCGACCTTGCCGCCGGCGATCATCTCGCCGTACACCACCGCGGCATATTGGCGGTGCACGTCGCGCGCCTGCAGCTGCTCGACCAGCGCCGTGTGCGCGCGCAGCGTGCGTGCCACGACCATCACGCCCGAGGTGTCCTTGTCGAGCCGATGCACGATGCCGGCGCGCGGCACCTCGCTCAACCGGGCGTCGTGATGCAGCAGCGCGTTCTGCAGAGTGCCGGCCGGCTGTCCGGCGCCGGGATGCACCACCAGCCCGGCCGGCTTGTTGATTACGATCACCTCGGCGTCTTCGTAGCGGATGTCGAGCGCGATCGCTTCCGGTGCCAGCGGCACCTCCTGCGTCGGCGCCGCGCGCAACGCGACGGTTTCGTCGCCGCGCACGATCTGGCGCGGGATCGCCGTGGCGCCGTCGACGAGCACGTCGCCGGACTTGATCCATGCCGACAGGCGCGAACGTGAAAATTCCGGAAAAAGCTCGGCCAATACTTGGTCTAGGCGCCGGCCGGCGGCCTCGGGCGGGATTTTTTCGCGGCGTTCGGGGGGTGCGCTCGAGTTCGTCATGCTGAATGGCGACTGGCCGAAAAGGCGCTCAGGGTACGGGTAACGGGCGATTTCCGCTATCATCGCCGTCCTGCCTGAAGTCACACGTGTGCGTATCCCATGCGAGTTTCACCGTCGCTGCTCAAGCTTGCCCTGTTGCTGCTCCTCGCCCTGCTGGCCGTCGGTTGTCATCGCGGCGAAAAGAAACAGGACGAAACCGAGGTCCTGCCGGTCGACCAGATGTACAAGGTCGGGCATCAAGCAGTCGAGGAAGGCAATTGGACCAAAGCGATCAAGTACGACCAGCGCCTGATCGCGCGCTTTCCGTTTGGCGCGTTCACCGAACAGGCCACGCTCGAACTCGCGTTCGCGCAGTACAAGAGCGACAAGCCGGAAGACGCCTACTCCACGATCAACCGCTTCATCAAGACCTATCCAACTCAGAAGCACATCGACTACGCCTATTACCTGCGCGGCGTGATCAACTTCGACCGCGACCGCGGTTTTCTCGATCACTACGCCAACCAGGACATGACCAAGCGCGACCAAGGCAACACGCTGCAGTCGTTCGAGGACTTCAACGAGCTGGTGACGAAGTTCCCGGACAGCCGCTACTCGCCGGACGCGCGCCAACGCATGATCTATCTGCGCGATAACCTGGCCAAGGCGCAGCTCAACGTGGCCGAGTTCTATCTGGAGCGCGGCGCCTACGTGGCAGCCTCCAATCGCGCCAAGGACATCGTCGAGAAGTTCCAACGCACCCCGGAAGCCGGCGACGCACTCGCCGTCATGGTGATCGCCTACAAGGCCATGGCGCAGGACAAGCTCGCCGCGGATTCCGAACGCGTGCTGCAGCTCAACTACCCGGACCATCCCTACTTCAAAGGGCGTTTCCCGCCGCACTCGCACTGGTGGTGGCGGATGGTGCCTTTCCGCAGCTGAGTGCGATAAAGCACGGTTAGCGCTTCCGTGCTGTCTAGCCAGCCACGCCTCCACATTCCCGGCCCGCGAAAAACCTGCGGTTTTTCGTTCGCCCCTTGACTTAAGGGGCTCGGGCAGAAGCTTGGCCAAAGGGCATCGGGTAGCTACAAGTTGCCATTTGTTTGACGTCATTCCCGCGCAAGCGAGGCGTTTAAAAACAGCTAGTCATTCCCGCGCAAGCGGACGTTTGAAAATAGCTTCGTCATCCCCGCGAAAGCGGGGATCCATCCTGATGTTGCCGTATCGATCCAGCAATCAATCGCAGATCAAACTGGATTCCCGCTGTCGCGGGAATGACAGCAGCAACGACGCCGCACGTCTTCGTCAATTCCATCCCGAGCTGATCGGATAGCGCCTGTCGCGACCGAACGCGCGCGTGGATATTTTCGGACCCGGCGCAGCCTGGCGGCGCTTGTATTCGCTGCCGAGCACCAGCTTCGCCACGCGCCGCACGGTGGCTTCGTCGAAACCGGCGGCGACGATCTCGGCTTGTGATTGTTCGCCCTCGATGAAGCGCTCCAGGATCGCGTCGAGCGTTTCGTACGGTGGCAGCGAGTCCTGGTCGGTCTGGTTCTCGCGCAGTTCGGCGGAGGGCGGGCGGTCGATCACGGCCTGCGGGATCACCTCGCCGTCGCCTTGCGCATTACGCCAGCGTGCGAGCGCGTAGACCAACATCTTGTAGCAGTCCTTGAGCGGCGCGTAGCCGCCGCACATGTCGCCGTAGATGGTGGCGTAGCCGACCGCGTATTCGCTCTTGTTGCCGGTCGACAACACCATGTGCCCGAACTTGTTCGACAGCGCCATCAGCGTGACGCCGCGGCAGCGCGACTGCAGGTTTTCTTCGGTGAGATCCGCGGCGCGACCGCTCCAGGTGGGTTCGAGCGCTTGCAGAAACGCCTGGAAAGGGCCTTCGATCGGCACGCTGACATGGCGCACGCCGAGTTTCACGGCCTGGCTGTTCGCTTCTCGATTCGAAATGTCGGCGGTGTAGCGCGACGGCAGCGCCACGCTGCGCACGCGCTCCGCGCCGAGCGCGTCGACCGCAAGCGCCAGGGTCAGCGCCGAATCGATGCCGCCGGAAAGACCGAGCACGACGGTCTTGAAACCGTTCTTGTCGACATAATCGCGCACGCCTCGCACGAGTCCTGCGTACACGCGCGCCTCGCGCGAGGCATCCCGCTCCACGGGCCAGCCGTGCGCGCGGAATTTGCGCGCGCCACTGTCGTATTCGGCGATCAATAACGCATCGACAAATGCCGGCGCGCGCGCCGCGATGGTTCCATCCGCCTCGACCAGCAGCGAGCCGCCATCGAACAACAGATCGTCCTGACCGCCGACCAGATTGAGATAGGCGATCGCAACCTTGTTCTCGCGCGCGCGCCGCGCCAGCAGCTCGTCGCGCGCCTGCGCCTTGTCAACGTCGAAGGGCGAGGCGTTGATCACCATCAAAAGCTCCGCGCCTTGCGCGGCGGCGCGCGCGGCGGGTTCGGGTTCCCAGATGTCCTCGCAGATCAGCCAACCGACGCGCACACCGCCGAAGTCCGTCACGCGCGATTCATGACCGGGGCGGAAATAGCGCTTCTCGTCGAACACCGTGTAGTTCGGCAACGCCTGCTTGTGCGCGGTGAACACCACACCGCCGTCGGCCAGCAGGCTTGCCGCATTGTATACTTCGCCCAGCGCGTGCGGATGGCCGAGGTATGCGGCGACGCCCTGAGCGCACTGCGCCACTTCGGCCAGCTCGCGTTCGCAGGCGGCGAGGAAACTCGGCCGCACCAGCAGATCCTCGGGCGGATAACCGGCCAGCGTGAGCTCCGGAAACGCGATCAGATCGACGCGATGCTCGTCACGCGCCGCGCACATCAGCTCGCGCACGCGCGCGCCGTTGCGCGCCACCGCGCCGACCGGGAAATCGTGCTGGGCGAGGGCGAAGCGGAGTATTGCCATTGCCATTCCTGAAAACGCGAAGGCCGCCAAGATTGGCGGCCTTCATTTTACTGGATGTGCTGCATCGCTTGTTCAACGCCGTCATTCCGCGAACAACCGTCACTCCCCGAACAACCGTCACTCCCCCCCGAACGACCGTCATTCCCGCGAAAGCGGGAATCCATTTTGATCTTCCACTGGTGCTAGACGAGTGCAACAAGATCAAGATGGATTCCCGCTTTCGCGGGAATGACGACCGTCAACGGAAACGACGGCCTTCACGGATGACGACCTTTCGCGGGAATGACGGCCTTTGCAGGAATGACGGCCTTCGCAGGAATGACGGCCTTCGCGAAAATGACGGCTTTCGCGAGAACGACGGCCTCTTTCAAATATTGGCCTTACTTCTTCAACCGCTCCATGATCGCCTTGCCGAGGTCGGCCGGCGATTTCACCGTAGTCACGCCGGCTTTTTCCAAGGCAGCGAACTTTGCCGCCGCCGTGCCCTTGCCGCCGGAGATGATCGCGCCGGCGTGGCCCATGCGCTTGCCGGCAGGTGCCGACGCGCCGGCGATGAACGACACCACCGGTTTGGTCACGTATTCGCTGATGAACTCGGCCGCGTCTTCTTCCGCGCTGCCGCCGATCTCGCCGACCATGATGATGCCCTGGGTCTGTTCGTCGTCCTGGAACAGCTTCAGGCAATCGATGAAGTTCAAGCCGTTGATCGGGTCGCCGCCGATGCCGATCACGGTACTCTGGCCGAGGCCCGCGTTGGTGGTCTGGAACACCGCCTCGTAGGTCAGCGTGCCGGAGCGCGACACGATGCCGATCTTGCCCGGCTTGTGGATGTGGCCCGGCATGATGCCGATCTTGCATTCGCCCGGCGTGATGATGCCGGGGCAGTTCGGGCCGATCAACACGGCTTCCGGATACTGTTTGAGCGCATTTTTCACGCGCAGCATGTCGAGCACCGGAATACCTTCGGTGATCGTGACGATCACGCGAATACCGGCGTCGGCCGCTTCGAGAATCGCATCGGCCGCAAACGGCGGCGGCACGAAGATCATGCTCGCGTCCGCCCCGGTGTCGTCGACGGCGTCCTGCACCGTGTTGAACACCGGCAGGCCGATATGCTCGCTGCCGCCCTTGCCTGGCGTCACGCCGCCGACCAGCTTGGTGCCGTAGTCGAGTGCCTGCTCGGAATGGAACGTGCCCTGCTGGCCGGTGAAGCCCTGGCAGATCACCTTGGTGGATTTGTTTACCAAAACGCTCATTGTGGATCCTCGTGGGCGCGTTTGAACACGCCGTATGCGTGCGGTGCGTCCGAGACGCACCCTACGTGTTCATTTCGCCGCCGCGACCGCTTTCTGCGCGGCGTCGTTCAAGTCGAGCGCCGGCGTGATCTTCAAACCGGAGTTGGCGAGCAGCTCGCGCCCCTTCTCCACGTTCGTGCCTTCCAGGCGCACGACCACCGGAATGGTCAGTCCCACTTCCTTGACCGCCGCGATGATGCCTTCGGCGATCAGATCGCAGCGCACGATGCCGCCGAAGATGTTGACCAGGATGCAGCGCACTTTGTCGGACGAAAGAATCAGCTTGAACGCTTCCGTGACGCGCTCCTTGGTCGCGCCACCGCCGACGTCGAGGAAGTTCGCAGGCTCGCCACCGGCGAGCTTGATCACGTCCATCGTGGCCATCGCCAGGCCGGCGCCGTTCACCATGCAGCCGATGTTGCCGTCCATGGTGACGTAGTTGAGATTGTGCTTGACCGCGATCGCCTCCGCGTGGTCCTCCTGCGACTCGTCGCGCATTTGGGCCAGATCGGCATGGCGGAACTCGGCGTTGTCGTCGGAGTTGACCTTGCCGTCGAGCGCGAGCAGGTCGCCGGATTTGGCGATCGCAAGCGGATTGAGTTCGACCAGCGACAGGTCCTTGTCGTTGAACAGTTTGAACAGGCCGAGCATGATCTTGGTCAGCTGCGTCGCCTGCTTGGCGTTGAGGCCCATCGCGAATGCGAGCTTGCGGCACTGGTACGGCTGCAACCCTTGCACGAAGCTCACTTCGAGCGTGTGGATGTCTTCGGGGTTTTCGCGCGCGACCTGTTCGATGTCGACGCCGCCGCGCGCCGAGGCGATGAACGCGACCGATTTCGAGGCGCGGTCCACAAGTACAGAAAGATACAATTCCTTGGCGATGTCGGTCGCCTCGGTGACCAGCACGACGTTGACCGGCAAGGCGCGGCCGCCGGACTGGTAGGTGGCCATGCTCGTGCCGAGCATCTTCGCCGCCGCCGCCTTGGCTTCCTCCGGCGATTTGACCAGCTTCACGCCGCCGGCTTTGCCGCGGCCGCCGGCATGGATCTGCGCCTTCACCACCCACTCGTCGCCGCCGAGCGCACGCGCCGCTTCGGCAGCCTGCTCCGGCGTGGTGGCGATCTTGCCGGGCGGCACCGGGATGCCGTAGTCGGCGAACAACTGCTTGGCCTGGTATTCGTGAAAATTCATGCGTGCACCTGGACGGTTTCGATGCCGGCGCGCTGGGCGCGGCGCGCGCGAAAGGCCGCGCGCGAGGGGCGGTATTGTGAACAAACGACGTTGCAATTAAAAGTGGCGCGGTTGGTATACTTCACGCAGCCCCACTTCCGAGCAGCCGTGAGCACCAGCCCCGAAGCACGTCCTCACGCGGAACGCTCGCTGAGTGAAATCAGCCGGCGCGAATTGTATTTTTTCAATTTGTTCCGCGTGCTGCAGGCCACGGTCATCGCCGGCCTGATCTTCAGTCCGCTGGCGATGAACTGGGTGCAGCTGGATCACCCGCTGATCGGTCGCGCCGGCGCGCTGATCTATCTGCTGCTGGCCGGCTACGCGCTGCTGCAAACGGAGCGCTGGCGCAACAATCTGCCGCTCAAGGTCGCCGCGGCGCTTACGCTCGACATCTTCGCCACCACGCTGGCTTTGTTTTCCATCGCCAACCCGCCGACCGCGATCGCGATGCTGCTGCTGGTCAACGTCGGCGCCGGCGCACTGTTGCTGCCGCCGCGCATGGCGGGTTTCTTCGCCGCGCTCGCCGCGCTGGGCGTACTGGCGCAGTGTCTGTACGGCCGCGCCGTGGAGCACGAGGACCGCAACTTGCTCGAAGCCGGCCTGTACGGCCTGAGCTACTTCGCCACCGCCACACTGTGTTTCGTGCTCGGCAAGCAGATGCGCGAGACCGAGGCCCTGGCCGAGCAGCGCGGCATCGACTTGGCCAATCTGGCCCAGATCAACGAGCTGATCATCCGCCGCATGAAGACCGGCGTGTTGGTGGTCGACGACGCCAATCGCGTGCACCGCTGGAACGAATCGGCATGGGCGCTGATCGGCAACCCGAAGCCGGGCCAGCGCGACCTCGGCACCGTGGCGCCGGAGCTGTCGCGACGGCTGTACCACTGGCGCACCACCGGCAAGATCGACAACAAGACCGTGGCGCTGGCCGAAGGCGTACCCGAGGTCATTCCGCGCTTCACCAAGCTCGCCTCGAACGACGACAACAACGTGCTGATCTTTCTCGACGACACTTCGCTGGTGTCGCGCCGCGCCGAGGAACTCACGCTGTCGTCGCTGGGCCGCCTGTCGGCTTCGATCGCGCACGAAATCCGCAACCCGCTCGCAGCGATCAGCTACTCGGCGCAGCTGTTGGCCGAGTCCGAGGAGCTTTCGGAAGCGGACAAACGCATGGTGGAGATCATCAACAACCACTGCAGCCGCGTGAACGAGATCGTAGAGAACATCCTGCAGCTGTCGCGCCGCGAGCGTTCCCGCCCGGAGAGCATCGACCTGTCGCTGTGGGCGCAGCACTTTGTGGAGGAGTACAAGACCGGCAACGACCTCGGCGAAGACCAGCTGCGTGCCGTGACGCAGGCGCGCCACGTCGAGGCGCTCGTCGACCCGCAACAATTGCAGCAGGTGGTGTGGAATCTGGTGCAGAACGCGCTGCGCTACGGCCGCCTGCCGGGCGAGCCGGCGCGCGTTTCCGTGGTGCCGCGTCTCGCCGCGGAAAAGGGACCGCCGCTGATCGAAGTGGTCGACCGCGGTCCGGGCATCCCGCCCAAGGTCGCCGCGCAGATTTTCGAGCCGTTCTTCACCACGCACGAATACGGCACCGGGCTCGGGCTGTACCTCGCCCGCACCATGTGCGAAGCCAACCAGGCCACGCTCGAATACGTGCCGGTGGCGGGCGGCGGCAGCTGTTTCCGCATCACCCTGTCGGGGCCTCCGGTATCGGTGGCGACGCGTTGATATGTCGTCGAAGTTCCCGCCCGCCTGGGCGCACCGGGCCGTTGAGATCGCAATCCTGGGTTTGATCGCGCTGGTCTACTGGCCGGTCATTCATGGCGGCTTGGTCTGGGACGACAAGTTCTACCTGCACGACCGCGCCTGGCTGCGCCACGGCCACGAATGGCTGCGCATCGCGCTGCACGGCTTTCCGGACTGGCAGATTTATTTCCGGCCGCTGGGCGTCGCCGCGCTGACCGCTCAGGTTCGCCTGTTCGATGCGGCCGCGGCGCCGATGCACGTGGTCTCGCTCGGCCTGCATCTGTTCAATGCGCTGTGCGTGGCTCGCCTGGTCGCGACGCTGCAGACCACGCCGAATCCCTGGCCGGCGCGCGGCGCGATGTTGCTGTATGGGCTGCATCCCACACTGATCGAACCCGTGGCATGGATCTCCAGCCAGTTCGATCTGCTCGCCACGTCGTTTTCGCTGCTCGGCTTGTTGGCCAACGCCAGGATCGCGCGCGGCAGCGCGCGTGTCGCGCTGACCTGTGCGTGCTTCGTTGCCGCGGCGGGCTCGAAAGAGGCCGGTCTGGCCTTTCCCATCCTGCTCGTTTTGTACGACTGGATTCACGCGCCGGAAGACGCATGGCGTGTGCGCCTGATCGGGCTGCTGCGTCGGCAATGGCCGCTGTATGCGGCGCTCACGATAGCGAGCTTCGTCTATCTGCTGCTGCGCTTGTACGGCCTCGGCTCGGCCTTTGGCGCGCACTACGACGACAGCAGCCTCGGCTATCGCTTGCAGCTCGTCTGCTATACCTACCTGAGTTACCTGCGGCTGATCGTCTGGCCGTTCGCCGACCTGGCACCCTTGCACGATTTCGCTGTGACGCGCTTTGCGCAACTGACCGCCGCCAGCGCATGCATCGATGCAGCGGCGCTCGCGCTGGGGTTGGGCGGCGTCTACTGGTGGTGGCGGCGCAACGCAGTCGGCGCCGCTATTTGCAGCATGACCGCAGCGCTGCTGCCGGTGCTGCACATTCTTCCGGTGAGCTTCAGCGATGGACTCTACAGCGAGCGCTACGCGACGCTGGCAATCGCGCTCGTCTGTGTTTACCTCGGCGCTGGGCTGGGCCGCATCCAGACCGCGCGAACGCATCGGCGACCCGTGCTTTTGTGCGCGGCACTCTTCGCCGCGCTGTGGAGTGCAATCGCAATTCCCAACATTCGGGTCACGCTGCCCTTGTGGGCCGACGAAGTCCGCCTGTGGCGCTGGAACCTGCGCCAAAACCCCGGCTCGGTGCTCGCACAGGACACCTTGCTGTCGACGTACGTCGAGATCGGCAACTACGACGAAGCCCGGCCGCTCGCCGACGCCCTGTTCGAGAGCGGCAAAAGCTGCATCAAATGCATGCTCAACGTGGCATTCCTGGCCATCGCGCAGCGCGACCCCGAGCGCGCCATGGCCGCGCTCGCGCTGGTCGCGCCGAGAATGAACGATACCGCGGTGGCGCGCAGCTTGCGCATCGGCTATTTGCTCGCCACGGCGAACCTTGCCGAACAACGCAATCGGCCGCAGGACGCCGTGCAGGCGTATCGTGCGGCGATCGCGCTCGACCCGCTGAGCCCGGAAGCGTACATGGATTTGGCGCTGTTCCAGTTGCGGCAGCACGATGCCGATGCCGCGCAAGCGGCCCTGCGCAGCGCGCTGTCGCTGTCGGCGCCCGACGACCGAGCCGCGCGGCAGCGACGCTTCGAGGCCGCCGCGAGCGCCGTTCTGCGTTGAGCGTGCACAAGCCGGCGCGACTGCTACAATTCCACGTATTTGGGATGCCCGACGACCCATGACTAAACCGACCGTTCTGGTAATCGATGATGAGCGCGACATTCGCGAGCTACTGACGATCACCCTGGGTCGCATGGGTCTCGTGGTCGAGACCGCGAGCAATGTGAGCGAGGCAAAGCAGCGCCTGGAGGAATCCCGTTACGCGCTGTGCTTCACCGACATGCGTCTGCCGGACGGCAGCGGTCAGGAGATCATCGAGCTGATCACCGCGCGTTTTCCGGAAACGCCGGTGGCGATGATCACCGCGTACGGCAACGTCGATGCGGCGGTGAACGCACTCAAGGCGGGCGCCTTCGATTTCGTTTCCAAGCCGGTCGACATCAACATGTTGCGCCGCTTGGTGCAGACCGCGATGCGCCTCGCGGAGGAAAAGAAGGCCGAGCCGCCGAGCGCCGGCGCGGCGCGCATGCTGGGCGATTCGCCTGCGATACAAGAGCTGCGCGGCACCATCTCCAAGCTCGCGCGCAGTCAGGCGCCGGTGTACATCAGCGGTGAATCCGGCGTCGGCAAAGAGCTCGTCGCGCGCCTCATCCACGAGCAGGGCCCGCGTGCGGTGGGTCCGTTCGTGCCGGTCAACTGCGGCGCGATTCCTTCCGAGCTGATGGAGTCGGAGTTCTTCGGCCACAAGAAAGGCAGCTTTACCGGCGCGCAGACGGACAAGGACGGCCTTTTCCAGACGGCGCACGGCGGCACGCTGTTCTTGGACGAAGTCGCTGAACTGCCGATCCACATGCAGGTGAAGCTGCTGCGCGTGATCCAGGAGAAAGCGGTTCGCCCGATCGGCGGCCGCGCCGAAGTGCCGGTCGATGTGCGCATCCTGTCCGCCACGCACAAGAACCTAGCCAAGTTGGTGGAAGGCAACCAGTTCCGGCAAGACCTGTTCTATCGCATCAACGTGATCGAATTGCGCGTGCCGCCGTTGCGCGAGCGGCGCGAGGACGTGCCCAAGCTCGCCGGCCGCGTGCTCGAGCGCCTGGCCGGTGACAACGGCCAAGCCACCGCCAAGCTGACGCCGGAAGCGCTCGCCGCCTTGCTGCAATACTCCTTCCCCGGCAACGTGCGCGAGCTCGAAAACGTGCTCGAACGCGCGGTCGCACTGTGCGAAAACAACACGATCAAGCCGGCCGACCTGCGGCTGACCTCCGCCGCCCAGCCCGCCGCCGCCGCTGCAGCGCGCATCGAGGAAGATCCGGAAGAGGACGGCGGCGAGGCTGGCGACGGCGGTTTGGACAGCTACATCAGTAACCTGGAGCGGGAGGCGATCATGAAAGCCTTGCAGGAGACCCGCTACAACAAAACCGCCGCCGCCAAGAAGCTGGGCATCACGTTCCGGGCGTTGCGCTACAAGCTGAAGAAGCTCGGCATCGACTGAGCGCCTTGCTGGCGCGCAATTTGCAAAACCTGGCGCCACAGTGCTCGCGTTGGGGAAGCATTATGGCCAGGCCCGTTCAAACTTCCGGCTTTACCTTGATTGAGTTGATGATCGTAGTGGCGATCATCGCCATTCTCGCCGCGATCGCCCTGCCGGCCTACCAGGACTACGTAATCCGCTCGCAGATTTCCGAAGGCATCACGCTCGCCGACGGCGCCAAATCCGCGGTATGGGATTTCATCTCGAATCACGGCACGATGCCTTCCGCGAATGCGTCCGCCGGTCTGCCGCAACCGACCAGCATCATCGGCAACTACGTCGCGCAAGTGGATGTGAGCGGCGGCGTGATCACCGCCACGTTCGGCAACAGCGCGAACCAAATCATCGCGACGCATACGGTGTTGATGTCGCCATACACCGCGTCGGGTTCGATTCAGTGGCACTGCCACAGCACCACGATCGCGAACAAATATCTGCCCACCAGCTGCCGCTGAGCACTGTCCGCGCAGCGCGACGGCGAAAATGCTGACGCAACGCGTCGTGAAGTGACGCGATGTGTCAAATTCTTGCGGCGCGACTGACGAAATCGAACGCACGTTGGCCAGAACCGGAATCAAACTGAGACATGGTTCTCGTTCCGGTCCCCTGAAAAATCGCGGGTTTGCGTGGCATAAATCGTGCTAAATTGACTCTGGAGTTCCGCCGTTCCCGTCGAGGCTCAAGGGACCGCAGACCTGCCGGGTCGACGCTGGAATTCAGGGGCAATCGTTGCAAGCTAGCTAACCAACATTCGAGGAATTGTCATGAATAAGATGCAAAAGGGTTTTACCCTTATCGAATTGATGATCGTGGTCGCGATCATCGCCATCCTGGCGGCCATCGCGCTGCCGGCGTATCAGGATTATGTGATTCGTTCGCAGGTCTCTGAAGGTTCCGTGCTCGCCGACGGCGCCAAGACGGCCGTTGCCGAGTTCTATTCGAACCGCGGCACGTTCCCGACCGCCAATGCGTCGGCCGGCCTCGCCACCTCGACCTCGATCATCGGCAACTACGTGAGCCAGGTCGGCGTAGCCAACACCGGCAAGATCACCGCGACCTACGGTGGCCAGGCGAACAAGAACATCACCGGCAAGCTGCTGGTCTTCTCGCCGTACAGCTCCGGTGGCGGCAGCCTGGCTTGGTCGTGCAAGTCCTCGGGCGGCACCACGGTTCCGCCGAAGTACCTGCCGTCGTCCTGCCGCTAATCGCAGCCGACGAGATACCGAAGGGCCGCTCACGCGGCCCTTCTTTTTTTGCGCCAGGCGCAGCAATCTGCGACATTCTCGCCGTCTGCCGCCCGCGTCCACTTCCTTGAGCCCGAAGCGCCGTTTCGCTATTTCGCCCGTGATCGCACGCAGCGCCCCGTGGCTGCTTCTGATCGTGCTGCTGTGCGCGACGTGGTACGCGTACGCGCCGGGCCTGCGCGGTGCTTTCCTGTTCGACGACTATGCCAATCTGCCCTCGCTGGGCGCGTTCGGGCCGGTCGACAATTGGACGACACTCTGGCGTTACCTCACCTCGGGCTTTGCCGATCCGATCGGTCGACCGCTCGCGCTGCTGAGCTTCCTCGTCGACGCGCACGATTGGCCGGCCGCCGCGGAGCCGTTCAAGCGCACCAACGTGTTGCTGCATCTGGCGATCGGCGCGTTGCTGGCACGCCTGCTGTTCAAACTCGGCGTGTACGCGGGACGCGAACGACGCAACAGCGCCATGGCCGCGGTGCTCGCAGCGGGCGCCTGGCTGCTGCATCCCTTGTGGATCAGCACGACCTTGTACGTGGTGCAGCGCGAGGCGATGCTGCCCGCACTGTTCGTCTTGCTCGGCTTGCTCGCCTATCTGCACGGGCGTGAGCGCATCGAAACCTCGCCACGCGCCGGCATCGCGTGGATCGTCGCCTCGATTCTGTTCGCGACCGGCCTCGGCACCCTGAGCAAGGCGAACGGATTGCTGTTCCCGCTGTTCGTGCTGGTGCTCGAGTATGTCTATCTCGCCGCCTACAGCGCTACGCCGCGAGCTGCGCAGCGCTGCCTTGCAATCACCGCGGTCCCAATCGCGGCGGCACTGGCGATCTATATCGTCTACGCCGGCGTTGCCGGTGCGCTCAGCGGCACGCCCGCCTTCCGCGCCTGGAGCGAAGGGCAAAGACTGCTGACCGAACCGCGCGTGCTGCTCGCTTATCTGGACCTGCTGCTGCTGCCGCGGCCGTTCTCACGCGGACTGTTCAACGATGGCTTCCTGCCGTCCAGCGACTGGCTGCATCCTTGGACGACGCCGCTCGCGCTGTGCGCGGTGTTGCTGCTGCCGATACTGGCGTGGCGGCTGCGACGGCGCCATGCCGCGTGCGCATTCGCGGTACTTTTCTTCTTCGCCGGGCACCTGCTCGAATCCACGAGCATTCCCCTCGAGTTGTACTTCGAACACCGCAATTACGTGCCGGCGCTGTTGCTGTTCTGGCCGCCCGCGCTGTGGCTGACGCGCGGCGGAGCGCTCGCTCGCTGGAAGCCGGTGCTCGCCGCTGGCGCGCTGCTGCTGCTCGGCAGCGAGACGTATTTCGCCGCCGAACTGTGGGGCGAGCCGCGCGCCCAAGCGCTGATTTGGGCGCGACAGAATCCAGACTCGCCACGTGCGCAGACGTACGCGGCGGCGGCCGAACGCGAAGCGAAGCAGTTTCGCAGCGCCGAAACCCGCTTGCGCGCGGCGCTGCACGAGCATCCGGACGAAGTGCAGCTCGCGATCAATCTGCTCGGCGTGCGTTGTCAGATCGGCTCGGTCAGCGCAGCGGATCTCGACGCCGCGGAGTCCGCGCTGCGCGCCGGCAGCAACCGCGGCCCGCTCACGTTCGACTGGATCTCGCAGTCGATCGGCATCGCGCAGCAGGGTTCCTGCGCCGGTTTCGACTATACGACCGTACAACGCTTGATCGACGCCGCGCGACAAAACCAGCAAACCAAGGACCGGCTCGCCTTTCAGCAGGACCTGCTCAACCTGGAAGGACAACTCGCGCTGGCACGCGGCGACACGGCGGACGCGGAACATAAATTCCACGCCGCCCTGATGATTGCGCCGAAACCCGATGTCGCGCTCAAGCAAGCCGCCATCCTCGGCACGCACGGCTTGCCCGAAGCGGGCCTGCAGGAGCTGCGCTACGCACGCGAGCACGTCGTGCCGCCCAAGCTGCGCGACGTCCGCAACATGGAGCAGGTGCACCGCTGGCTGCTCTATCGAGACGGCTACTGGGAGCAGGAGTTCGCGCATCTGCAAGGCGCGCTGGAGGAAGACGTCGCGGCCAAGCACGCCGCGGCGACGTCCACAAGCGAGCCAATGCCATGAAGCGCGGCACGCTCGTCTGGCTAGCACTCGCGTTGCTGCTCGCAACCACGCTGTGCGTGTATTGGCCGGCGCTGCACGGCGGCTATTTCTTCGACGACGGCATCTACTTCGTCGACAACCCCGATGTGCATCCGACCTCGCTGCATGTCGGGGAATGGTGGCGTGCCGCCGTTTCGCAATGCAATGTGAACGCGTTCTGCCGCCCGCTGAGCGCGCTCACGTTCGCGGCGAACTACTATTTTTCGGGCCTGGACCCGTTTTGGCCGAAATTGACCAACCTCATCATTCATCTCTTGAACGGTGTGCTGGTTTTCGGTGTGTTTCGCGAACTGCTGCGCCTGCGTGCGGCGATTCGTGGCGACGGCGACGTGCGCGACGGCGCGGCGGTCGCCTTGGCGGGCTTATGGCTGCTGCTGCCGATCAACTTCACCGGCGTCGCCTACGTCGCCCAGCGCATGGAGGAGTTGGCCAATCTGTTCGTGCTGCTCGGCCTGCTCGGTTACCTGCGCGAACGCGTCCGGCACTTCGCGTCCGGCCCGACACGCGGCTGGCGCTGCGGCGCGATCCTGGCGCTGTGCACGCTGCTCGGCCTCAGCGCGAAGGAAGACGCCGCCCTGCTGCCGCTGTACACCGCCTGCGTGGAATTTGCCGTGACGCGCTGGCGCGAGCGCGACGCGCGGCTCAGCCGCAACGCGATTTGGACGCACGTGCTCGTGCTGCTGGCGCCGCTCGCGGCCGGGCTGGCCTGGATCGCGCCGCACTATCTGCACAGCGCGACCACGCTGCGCGATTTCACCGTGACCGAGCGCTTGCTGACCGAAACGCGCGTGCTGGTGGACTACCTCGGTTGGACGTTGCTGCCGAATCTCGGCACGTTGACCTTCTTCCACGACGACGTGCCGCTCTCGCATTCGTTGCTAGATCCGCCGACCACGCTGGCCGCGCTGCTCGCGCTCGCGGCGCTGCTCGGCGTGGCACTGTGGCAGCGGCGCGCGCGGCCGCTGTTTTGCCTCGGGGTGCTGTGGTATTTCGCCGGGCACTGCATGACCGGCACGATCGTGCCGCTGGAAATCGCCTTCGAGCATCGCAACTACTTCCCGTCGCTCGGCGTGCTGCTGGCGGCGGCCTCGCTGCTCGCGTTGGAACCGGGGCTGCGCCAGCCCCGGGCGCACCTGGCAATCGCGCTCGTATTCACGGCGTTTTTTGCAATGACCACGTTCCTGCGCGCGCAGGAGTGGTCGCACCCGGTGCGCCTGGCTTACGCCGAGGCGACCAAGCGACCGCAGTCGCAGCGTGCGCAGTACGAGCTCGCGCGCACCCTGATCCTCGCCGCCGGCAGCGACGCCAACTCGCCGCTGTTGGACGCATCGTTGGCGATCCTGCAGCGCCACGCGTTCGATCCGGACAGCGGCATCACCGCTTTGCAGGCACTGATCTTCCTCAACGGCCGTGCGCACCGGCCGGTCGATCCACACTGGTGGCAGGCGCTCATCGACAAGCTGCGCGCGCGTGCCCCGCGGCAGTCGGACATCGCCGCCGTGATCTTCCTGTACCAATGCCAGCAGCGCGGCGAGTGCGCGCCGCAGCGCGAGGAGTTGTTCGCAGCGTTCACCGCCGCGCTGGAGCGCTCCGGCGGCAACGTCAACCTTACCTCCGCCTACGCGGATTTCGCCTTGCGCGAGCTCGGCGACGCGGAGCTGGCCGAACGCATGGCGCGCGAGGCCGTCGCCGCCCGGCCCTCGGTCGCGATCTATCGCTCCAATCTAATCCGCATTTTGGTTGCCAGCGGCCACCTCGACGCCGCCGACACGGAACTCGAACGTCTGCGCCAGCTCGACCGTTTCGGCTCGCTCGACGACACACTGCGCCAGCTGCGTGCCGAAATTGACGCGGCGCGTGCCGCAGCCGGCGCGAAAAGCGCACCGCAGATGCCGCAAGCTTCGACGAACCGATAAACTGTGCACTCCGAGGGGCGCCGCATCCGATGAAGCTGATCATCCAAATCCCCTGCTTCAACGAGGCCGACTCGCTGCCGGTGACGCTGCAGCAATTGCCGCGCGCGGTGCCCGGCTGCGCGCAGGTCGAATGGATGGTGATCGACGATGGCTCCAGCGACGGCACCGCGGAGGTGGCCAAGCGCTGCGGTGTCGATCATGTGATCCGGCATTCGGCGAATCGCGGTCTGGCGGCGGCGTTCATGACCGGCATCGACAGCGCGATTGCGCTGGGCGCGGACGTGATCGTGAACACCGACGCCGACAATCAATACGACGCCCGCGACATCGCAACGATCGTCGCGCCGATCGTCAACGGCGAGGCCGAATTCGTCATCGGTGCACGCCCGATCGAAACCAGCCGGCATTTTTCCTGGATCAAGCGCCGCTTGCAGACGCTCGGCAGCCGCGTGGTGCGCATGGCCTCGCGCACCAGCGTGGCCGACGCGCCGAGCGGCTTCCGCGCGCTCACGCGTGATGTCGCCCTGCGCCTGAACGTGTTCAACTCGTATACCTACACGCTGGAGACGATCATCCAGGCCGGCCGCAGCAATATCCGCGTGTTGTCGGTGCCGATCCGCACCAACCCGGATTTGCGTCCTTCGCGGCTGGTCAAGAGCATCGGCGGATACGTCGCGCGTTCGATCGCCACGATCGTGCGCATCTTCGCCACCTATCGCCCGATGCTGTTTTTCTGGCTGCTGGGCGCCGTGTTCAGCGCCGCCGGCCTCGCTGCCGGCATTCGCTTTCTCGTCTACGCAGCGATCGGGCAAGGCGGCGGCCACGTGCAATCGGTGATCTTCACCGGCATGTGCATGATCATTGGCTTCTTGCTGTTCATGCTCGGCTTCCTCGCCGACTTGATTGCGACCAACCGCCGTCTGCTGGAGCGCATCGAGTGGCGCGTGCGGCGGCTGGAACTGCGACGCTCGGCAACGCCCTCCAGCACGCAAAACGAAAAACCGACCCGCCTCACCGAACCGGAATCGCGCGATGTCTGAACAGCTCGAACAAACCCCTTTTCTGGTATTCGGCTCTCCGCTGATCGAACAGCCGGAGATCGACGAGGTGCTCGCCTGCATGCGCTCGAGCTGGCTCGGCACCGGCCCGCGCGTGGCGCAGTTCGAGCGCGATTTCGCCGCGTACAAGGGCGTATCGCCCGCGCACGTCGCGGCGGTGAATTCGTGCACCGCGGCGCTGCACGTCGCGATGGTGGCTGCGGGTCTCGAACCCGGCAGCGAAGTGGTGACCACGCCGTTGACGTTTTGCGCATCGGTGAACGCGATCATCCACGCCGGCCTGCAGCCGGTGCTGGCGGACGTCGATCCGCTCACACAGAACATCGATGCGGCGGCGATCGAGGCGGCGATAACGCCGCGCACGCGCGCCCTGCTGCCGGTGCATTTCGCCGGACGCGCGTGCGAAATGGAACGCCTGCTGGCGATCGCACGCAAGCACGACCTGGTGCTGATCGAAGACTGCGCGCACGCGATCGAAACCGAGTATCGCGGCGGCAAGGCCGGCACGTTCGGCCAGTTCGGGTGCTTCAGCTTCTATGCCACGAAGAATGTGGCCACCGGCGAAGGCGGCATGATTCTGGGCGCCGACGAAGCGAGCATCGCGCGCGCGAAAATGCTCGCGCTGCACGGCATGAGCAAAGACGCCTGGCATCGTTTCGGCGACAAGGGCTACAAGCACTACGATGTGGTCGAGGCAGGCTTCAAGTACAACATGATGGACCTGCAGGCGGCGATCGGATTGCACCAGCTCGCGCGCGTGGAAAAAAACTGGTCGCGGCGCGCCGTGATCTGGCAGCGCTACCTGCAGGCGTTCGCCGATCTGCCGATCGATCTGCCCGCGCCGGTGCCAGCCGACACGCGTCACGCCTATCACTTGTTCACGATCATGCTCGACGAAGCGCGCTGCGGCGTGAGTCGCGACGATTTCCTGAATGCGATGAACGCGCATCGCATCGGCACGGGCGTGCACTATCGCGCGGTGCCGGAGCATCCGTACTACCAACAACGCTACGGCTGGCGCGCGGAGCAGTGGCCGAATGCGACACGCTTGGGACGGCAGACGGTAAGCCTGCCGCTGTCGCCGAAGCTGAGCGATGCGGACGTGGAGCGCGTGATCGCAACGGTGCGCCGGGTTCTCGGCCGACCTTGAAGCGCATGCGGAGCACGATCACCGCACACCTCGCAGCCGCCGAGCAAGCGGCGCCCGCACCGTCCAGCTGCGGCTTGGATTTCTGGCATTCCGAAGCGGGCCTGCGCTTTGCCGCGACCTTCCTGCACGCGCACGGCGCCGCCTTGCAGGTGAGCGACGGTTCCCGTCATGCGACCCTGTGCTGCGTGTTACGGCGCCTGCCCGGCGGCTTGCTGCTGGCTTCGGCCTACCCGTACGCGAGCATCGTCGGCGATGCGGCGTTGTTCTGGTCGGCCGGTGCGCCGGTCCGCGCCGCGCTCGCGCGCCACGGCGTGGTGCGCCTGGAAATGCCGTTCAGCGGCGAGTACCTGGCGCAACTGCCCGCGCCGCTGCCGCGCGCGTCGCGCGCGCACGTCTCGGCGGGCATGAGCGCGGTGCGTCACGTGCTGGACTTCACCGCGTGCGGGCCGGATCTCGAAAAAGGTTTCCATCCCAACATCCGCTGGGCCATACGCAAGGCGGAACGCAGCGGTTGCCGCGTGCGCAGTGCGGCGCCGAGCGACGTCGAAACCATCCAAAGTCTTTACGGCGCAACGATGCGCGCCAAGCGAGCGCCGGTGAACTACGGCCCGGAACGCTGGTCGGCGATGTTGAACGAGCTCGCGCCGCGCGGGCTGGCGAACATCCTGATCGGTGAAGTCGACGGCCAACCGGCTGGAATCGCCGCCTGCGTCGACGCAGCGTTGTCGCGCCACTTCATCCAGCTCGCCGTGCCGCCGCAGTTCCAGGCGAGCCGGCTCGGCGAATTGCTCGTCGCCACGGTGCTGCGCGGCGCGCGCGATGCCGGCAAGCGGTTTTTCGATTTCATGGCCAGCCCGCGCGGCGACACGGGCTTGATCGCCTTCAAGGCCAAATGGGGCGCGCGCGAGGAATCGATCTCGCACGTGGTGCTGCCCGGACTGCCGCTGCTTTCGCCGCTGGTCGACCTGGGCCGTTGGGGCAACCGCGTGCGAGCACGTCGGCCGTGGTGAACGCGCGCGTCATCGGCTTCGCCCAGCTCGCGCTGACCAATGTGATCAGCAAGGTGTGCTGGGCATTGAGTTTGATCCTGTTGCTGCGCCACTTGGGCGCGGCGGAATTCGGCTTTCTCGCGACGCTGTGGTCGATGGCCACGATCGCCGGCGGCTTCTTGGATCTGGGTACGAACCAGGCACTCGTGCGCGAAGGCGCACGCTATCCAGGCAGCGCACGGCTGCTCGCGTCGCGATCCTTGTCCTTGCAGTTCGGGCTCACCGCGCTGGCAATCGCCGCATTGACCGCGTTCGCGTATGTCACCGTTCCAGCGCCGGTGACCGGCGCGCCTCTCACGCTCGTGGCCTTGGGAATCGCCGCACCGTTGATCGACCGTTTTCAAAACGTGTTCACCGTGTTCAGCCAGATCGGCGGCAGCTATGCCGCTTTCGCGCGCTGGCGTTCGGCGTATTTTCTGTTGCTACTGGCCGCTCTGGCCGGTGCCGTGCTGTACCGCGGCGGTATCGTGGAAATCAGTTGGGTCTACTTCCTCGTCACCGTATTCTTCGTCGGCGTGACCGGGCGCCGCACCTGGACGCTGTTGCCGCTGCCGCAGCCCGGACCGGCGCAGCACTCGATGCGCGAGCTGGTTGCCAACGGTCTGCCGTTCCTGGGCATCGCCGTGCTGACGCTGGCCTACGGGCGCGTCGAAGTGGCGCTGCTCGGCGCGGGCGGAAGAACCGCCGCGGCGGGCGTCTATCACATCACCTACCAATTGATCCTGGTCGTGTATTCGGTCTCGGGCATCTACTTCACCGTCGTGTACCCGCGCCTGTACCGGCATCTGGGCGACACGCGCGCGGTGGCGGAGGATTTTCAAGACACGGCGCGCTGGCTGTCGCTGCTCGCCTGGGCGGCGACCCCGCCGCTGCTGCTGTTCGCGGCTCCGATTCTGCGCTTGATTGGCGGCGACGCCCTGGCAGGCTCCGCCAACCTTTTGCAGATCCTGGCGACCATGATCCTGCTCGTGCCGGCATCCGCGGCGCTGAATTTTCTGTTGCCGATGGATCGCCTGCGAACACGCCTGCTGTGCGATATCGTCGGAATAGCCATCACCGCCGCCGGCGCTGCATTGGCGGCGCTTTGGAACGATGTCGCATTTGCCGCGGTGATGGCCGTCGTCGGCTATGCGGTGGCGGTCGCCTTGGCGCACGTTTTCTTCAGCCGGCAGATCATCGGCCTGACCGCGGCGACGATCCGGGAATTCCTGTCCTCGGGCGTGCGCGCAGGCGCAGCCGTGCTGCTCGTTGCGTGGCTGCCGCTGCCCTGGTGGCTTGGCTGTGCTACATATCTCGCCGTGTACGCGCTGCTGCTGATCCTGACCGGACATCCGGTCAAGGATCGTTTGCTGCACTGGCGCGCCGCCTTGCGCCGCTCCTGAGCACGATCATGTCCGGCCAGAAGACGAACAACTACGCCGACGTCGCGAAGCACTACGACAAGCTGGCCGTGCATGGCCGCTTCGCCACGCTTGCGCCGCACAACAAAGGCGGGCGCAAAGGCGAGTACGTCGCGGCCGTGTTCGATGCCGCGCTGTTGCCGACGCTGCAAGCGCACGCACCGCGCGAGCGCATCCTGGACCTGGGTTGCGGCACCGGCATCTTCACGCGCCAAGCGGCCGCCGCGGCGGGCGAGGTTATCGGCGTGGACATCTCCGCGGGAATGCTGCGCGTGGCGCGTTCCGTGTGCGCCGGGATCGAGAACGTCACGCTGCTGCAGATCGACGGCGAGCGCCTGCCCTTCGCCGACCAGCGCTTTGATTGCGTGATCGCGCGCGAGTCGTTGTGCTACGTGCCCGACACGGAGCTGCCCGACGCGCTGGCCGAGGTCCGGCGCGTGCTTCGCCCCGGCGGGATCATGTTGTGGCTCGAGCAGGTATCCGACGATCCTTCATGGCAACACCACCCGGGAGCGCCGAACGTGATCAAACGCAGCCCCGCGGCGATCCGCGCCGAGGCCGGCGCGGCGGGTTTGCTCCTGGAATCCGAGCGCAAAGTCCGCTCGCCGCGCTTTCCGTGGATTTACGCGGTATGGTTCGGCATCGTGCCGCGCGCACTGATCCCGTTGCTGGCGCGAGGCGAAGTGGCTTGGCACGCGCGCTTCCCGGGCCGCGCCAAACGCTGGTGGAACACGCTGTTCGTGATGCGCAAGCCATGAGCCGTGCGATCGATGTGCGCGAGATTTCTGCCGAGGAATACTCCGCGTTCCTGGCCGGCACCGAGCACTCGGCGTTCCAGCGCCTGGAATGGCTCGCCGCAACGCAGGCCGCCTATCGCGTGCGCGTGACGACGCTGGGATTTTTCGACGGCGAGCGCTTGGTCGCCGTAGGCCCGTTGTTGCAACGGCGCATGGGACCGTTTCGCCTGAGCGGCTTCCCGCTGCGCAAATGCGGCATTCCCACCGCGATCCCGTTTTGCGCGCCGGCGGCAGCGGCACCGGAAGTGCTCGCGCCGCTGCTCGGCTGGGCGCGGCGTCGGCACGTCCAATATTTGCAGATCACGCTGCCGCATGGCGTCGAGGCCGATGGCGTCGCACCGTTCGAGCCGTTCGACAATCTCGAGCTGGACATCGCGCGCCCGATCGAGGCCGTCTGGAAGTCTATTCCCGATTCGCAGCGCAGCTGCATCCGCAAGGCGGTGCGTCTGGGTGTGCGCGCACACTGGATCGCGGGCGACGAGGCGTTGCGAACGCTGCGTCGCATGCTCGACTGGACCTACAACCGGCAAGGCATCGCACCGAATATCTCGGATGCGTTCTACCGCGAATTGCATGCGCGCCGGCACGAGAATGGCTTGCGCATCCTGTGCGCGGTGCATCAAAACCGTCCGGTCGCCGTCACCTGGATATTCCGCGACGCCGGCCGGTGCTATTACTGGGACGCCGCGTCCGACGAAGGCGCGCGCGAACTCAACGCCAATCACCTGCTCGTCTGGCTGTTGATCCGCTGGGCGCACCGCAAGCGCGCACGCGTGCTGGATTTCGTCGGCAGCGGCACCGGCCGCGACGCCGGCAGCCGTCCGGGCATCGGACAATTCAAGCGCTCGATGGGTGCGCGGCCGGTGCGCTATCAGATACGCTACCGCTATACGCCGCTGCTGCACGCCGCACTGATCGGATTTCGACTGCTACAACGCGTACGCGCCGCGCTGCGCCGTAACAAGGGACCGCGAAATGCTCGCCGAAACTGACGCCAACGCTCGCCTGCAGCCGGCCAAACCTGCCAGTTACCGTTTGCCGCCGGTGGTGCAGCCGGTATGGCGCTGGCGCGATCTGCTGCTCGGCAGCGCGAATGCATCGCTCGAAGCCCTGCGCGCGGAACTTTGCCGGCGCTACGGCATGCGTCATTGCCTGCTGCTCGATCGCGCGCGCTCGGGGCTTTATCTGCTGTGCAAATCCTTCGCTCTGGACCGCGAGTGGATCATCACCACGCTGATGCATCGCCCGTCGTGCGTGCTGCTGCAAAACCAGTGCGCCGGTGTGGTCTTCGCCGAGGTGGACGAGCACATGACGATCGACCCGGCCTCGGTGGAACGGCTGGCGAATGCCTCCACTTGCGCGATCCTGGCGACGCACACCTACGGCAAGGCGGCGGATGTGGCGGCTTTGCGCGCCATCGCCGACGCGCGCGGTTTGTTCCTGGTCGAAAACGCCGTGCACATGGCCAGCGGTTGCCAAGTGGGCGGGCGCGCGATCGGCAGTTGGGGCGACGCCACGGTGTTGAGCTTCAACGTCGACAAGCCGCTCGGCGCGATTCTCGGCGGTGCCTTGCTCACGAATCGCGACGACGTGTGGCAGGCGGTCTGCAAATACGATCTCGGCACGGCCAATGCCGAGGAAATGCGCGAGCGCGTGCGCACCACCTACGTCGCCTATCGGCTCAAGCCGATGATCCTGCGCCTGCCCGCAGGCCGGGCGCATCGAGACGCCAACGACGGCGTCGCCGAGATCGAGAAATTCGACGCCGGTACCTACAAGACCTACACCGCGCGGCGCATTCACCCGCTGCAAGCCAAGGTGGCGTTGGCGTGCCTGCGGCGCGAAGAGGAATTGCTGCAGCGCCGCCGCAGCAACGCGCAGCTGCTGATCGATCGCCTGCGCGACCTCGAATGGCTGCAGCTGCCGGAATCGTCGGCTGCGCAGCCGCACACCTACACGTACTTTCCGCTCGTGCTGCGTCAAGGCTCGCGCTTCGAATTGGGTGCCCATCTCGCCGCCCGCGGCATAGAGACGAAATGGCGCCTGCCGCCGCTGCATCTGCAGGCGGGTTTCCAGCACGCGCGCCGCGACAATCTCGAACGCAGCGTGCAGCTATGGGCGCAGCATCTGCTGCTGCCGGCCGGATGCGCGACCAGCACGGAGCAAATCGAGTTTCTCGCCGCAAGCGTGCGCCAGCGCTGATCGCTAGTCCGGCTTGCTCAACACAAACACGAAGCCCGGCGCAAACGGCGTCAGCGCGCGCACCAAGCCCTGCGGCACGCGCGCGCCGGCGCGCACGAGCAGCGAGCGGCTGATCGCGGCCTGCGCCGCGATGCGCTCGCGAATGGCGACGCGATAGTGCAAACCGGCGGCGCGAAACGCGCGCGTGAGTCTCCAATACGACCACGACCAAGCATCCAGATCGTGCGCGCGCTGGGAGCCGAGTGCGCGCATTGCGGCTTGGGCAGCGCCGCGCGGCAGCCAGTGCACGAATGGCCAGAACACGTGCGGCTCGACCGGCCAGAGCAGATTCGGACCGGCGAAATAACACAACCCGCCCGGCTTGAGCACGTCGCGTATCGCATCCAGCAGCGCTATCGGATCATCGACATGTTCGTAGACCTGATTGCACACCACGACGTCCACGGCTTCGCGGCCGAGTAACGTCGTCAGATCGCGGTAGGAGCCGCGCAGCAGCTGCAGATTGCCGCGCGCGCCGGTGTAGGCCTGCCAGCGCTCCCAGGTTTCCGGGTCCACGCCGATCACGCGTTGCACCTGCTGCGCCAGCGTATTGGCCACGCCGCCGCTACCGCAGCCGATGTCGAGCCAGACGCCGTTGCGCGCGTCGCCGCGAAACGCTTCGACCGTCGCGAGGATCGCGTCCGCTTTCTTGTCGCGGTCCACTTGGCCCCAACGCGGGTCCAGCTCGGCGTTCATGCCTCTTCCACGCTGTGACGGAACTGCCGCGCAATCGACGTCAGATCGAACTTGGCCGCAGCGTTTTCCACGCCGGCCGCGAACGCCGCGGGAGAGCTCTGCAACGCGCTGCGCAGGGCGGCCTGCAACGCGCGCGCGGTGGCCGCCTGCGCCAGTATTCCGCACGGCGGTGCCGCGCCGACCAATTGCGGCAAGTCACCCACCGGGGCGGCGATCACCGCACGACGCAGCTTCATCGCATCGGAAAATACCACCGGAATGCTCTCGATGCGTGACGGGATGACGAGCCAATCGCAACGCGCGATCGCGGCCTCCGCGTCGGGCTTGGACAGATAACCGCCGCAGATCACCGGCCGACCCGCCGCGCGCAGCGCGTCGGTGCGTTCGTGCACGAGCGATTGCAACGGCCCGCCGCCGTAGACTTCGAAGCGCTCGATGCGGCGCCAATCGTCGTCGCCCAGGGCCATCAGCGCTTCGAGCAGCAGGTCCACGCCCTTGTTCGGATGCCAGCGGCCGAGATAGAGCATGCGATACGGCGGCCGTTCGGCTGGCGCCTGCGTCGCGGCCGTTTCGGTCTTGCGCGTGGTGGCGAGAAACGTCACCGGCACACCGCCGATACGCGCGCCGTCCTGCGCCAATTGGTAGCCGTCGGCGAACGCGTGCGCGGACTGTCGGATCACGCGCGCCAAAAAGCCGCGCACCACCGGCACGCGCCCGAGCGACCAAACGTCGCTGCCGAGCAGCCAGACGAAATAGCGCTTGCCGCGTTCGTGCGCCACACGGCGCGCCCACTCGCCGCCGGGCAAGCCCCACATGGCCAGGATCGCCGCCGTATCCGCATCCACGGCGGCGCGCGTCGCCGCGAGCCCGCCGCGCAGGATGCGCCAGACCCAGCGCAAATCGCCCGGCCGCCACGAGAGCAGGGTGGAGAGCGTCTTCCCACCCGGTGCGGCATAGCGAAACACCTCCACGTCCGCGGCCCAGGTTTCGCGCGCCGCCACCGGACCGGGCGCCACCACGCGCACGGCGAAGTCACGGGCGATCTCGAGCGCGAAATCCGCGACGAACGAACCGGCCGCTTCGCTGCCGTCGCCGCGCAGCGGAAAGGATGTCGTGGTGATGACGAGATTCGGCTTCATCTCGCGTGGCGTGCCGCGGCGCGACCAGGCATGTGCGCTCAGTCGCTGCGCCGGAAAGTCAACGCGGTGATCTGCTCGGAAATCAGGCCGATCAGGAACACGATCACGGCAGCGCTGAACAGCAATACGCTCATGTTCGTCAAACGGTGCGAAGTGACGTAGGTATACAAATAATTCCCCAGGCCGAGCGCGAAGAACAGCACGCTTGCCGGAATGAACAGTTTCAACGGCGAGTACAGCGTGGCGATCTTGAAGATGATGAGCAGGAAACGGATCCCGTCACGCACCGGACGGATATGGCTTTTGCCGACGCGTTGATGCACGGTCAGCGGCTCGTAGGCCACCGCGTACGCGCTGCGGAAGAAGGCCATGGTGATCGTGGTCGGATACGAGAACCCGTTCGGCAGCAGGTGCAGGAATTCTTTGAAACGGTCGCGCCGCACGGCACGGAACCCGGAAGTGAGGTCGAGCACCTGGAATCCGGTCATCCAACTCGCCAAGCGGTTGTAGATGGCGTTTGCAACGCCGCGGCCGACGCCAGCCTGGCCGCTCCAGTTGCGCGCTCCCACGACCATGTCGTAGCCGTGCTCGAGCTTGTCGAGCAGACGCGCGATGTCGGCCGGATCGTGCTGACCGTCGGCATCCATGAACACCACCACGTCGCCGTGCGCGGCGCGCGCGCCGCGCTTGATCGCGGCGCCGTTGCCCATCGAATACGGCTGCCGGAGCACGGTCGCGCCGTGCTGGCTGCAGACTTCCCCGGTGGCGTCGTCCGAACCGTCGTCGACGACGATGATCTGCGCATCGGGCTGGGCCTTGGCCAGGGCGGGCAGGACGTCGCGCAGCGCGGCCGCCTCGTTCTTTGCGGGCAATACGATGCTGATCACGTTTCCTTTCCGGCCTTCTGGCTACTCTCGGCAGCCATCTGCGTGGCTGGGCTGGTTAAGATAGCAGAAGACCCCGCCACGAGAGTGCAACAGCAGGGATTCATTTGTGGTGGTTTTTGCGGTACATTTGGCAGTAGTTACGGGGATTTACAAAGGATTCTTATGGCGACGCAAATGAATCCTGCCGCGCTCGCGGGACTGACAGGCATTGCGCGTCGCCTCGTGATCGACGGTTCGCTCAGCGATACCGATGCGCGCAAGGCCATCGAAGCGTCCACCAAGCAGAAGATTCCGCTCGGCACGTATCTGATCGAGCACGCACTGGCGAACGGCGCGCAGGTGGCCATGGCCTCCTCGGCCGAGTTCGGCGTACCGCTGTTCGACGCCGAAGCGCTGGACCTGGCGCAGGCGCCGATCAAACTCGTCAGCGAAAAGCTCATTACGCAACACAAGGCGCTGCCGCTGTTCAAACGC
>JADMIO011627931.1_pt1 | contig 52480 bp, 49 predicted proteins | sample 8958161 | NCBI WGS metagenome assembly JADMIO01 (sample SAMN16585339, study PRJNA669376) | soil metagenome | isolation source: Crop rotation soil | place: USA: Cullars Rotation, Alabama | collected 2011
GGGGGGGGCAAATGATAGTGCCGCACGGCAAGGAGGAGGTCAACTGCAATTGTCAGTGTTCCCAAGCATTCTTTAGGCTAAAATTTGGCGCGTTGAACTTGAGCGTGGATGTGTCCTACGCCACCTTCAAATTTCCGATTCCAGGTACACGCGCGCGGATCTTCCGCAGCGTCGCCTCGACGTCCTCGACGGTGAACGGCTTGCCGAGGAGATAGTCCACGCCCTTTTCGCGGGCGCTCTCGGCGTCGATCTGGACGCCCCATCCGGTCACCAGCACGACGCATGCTTCGGGGAACTTCTCGCGGGTCTCGCGCGCGATGTCCCACCCCGAGACGCCCGGCATCCCGAGGTCGGTGAACACGATCTCGGGACGCTTGTCGGCCGGCCCGCTGGCCGCTTCGCGCAACCGCGCGAGACCTTCGACGCCGCCGTGCGCCGGCGTCACGACCTGGCCGAGCGCTTCGAGCAATTCGGCCAGCACCGACAGGACCGCTTCCTCGTCGTCCACGACCAGCATGCGGAAGGATCCGATCGCCGCGGGCTCGCCGGCCTTGGGCACGGGCGGGGACGTCACGCGCTTGACCGGGAACGTGAGCCGGAACGTGGTGCCCGCGCCCGCCGTGCTCTCGACGGAAATCGTGCCGTGGTGGCGGTTCACGATGCCGTACGCGACCGACAGGCCGAGCCCCGTTCCCTTGACCGCCTTCGTGGTGAAGAACGGATCGAAGCATCGCGCCTGGGTCTCGGCCGCCATGCCGTGGCCCGTGTCGCGCACCTCGACGCACACGCGGTCGTCGTCCTCGCGGGTCACGAGCTGAAGCGTGCCGCCGTCGGGCATGGCGTCGACCGCGTTGAGCACCAGGTTCGTGAACACTTCGCGCATCTCCGACGCGTTGCCCGCGACAAATCGCTTCGCGTCGAGCTTTCTCTCCACTTCGATCGCGACGCCGCGCGCCTTCGCCTGGCTCTGCCACGACGGGCGCGTCAGTTCGACGACGTCGAGCAGGATCCGGTTCAGGTCGACCTCGTCGAACACCTCGTCCAGGCGGACGCGCGTGAATTCCTGGATGCGCTTGACGGTCTGGGCGCCGTCCTGCGCGGTCTGCTCGATGAGCTCGAGCGAACGCCTGAGCTCCGGCTCCTTGACGCGCGCGAGCAGCAGCTGCGTGCGCCCGAGGATCGCGGCCAGCATGTTGTTGAAGTCGTGCGCGACGCCCGAGGCCATCTCGCCGAGCGCGTTGAGCTTCGCGGACTGGACGAGCTGGCCCTGCGTGGCGTGCAGTTCCTCGAACGCGCGGCGCAGGTCGGCGTAGAGGCGCGCGTTCGCGATCGCGACCGAGCAGTGCCCGGCGAAGATCGTCACGATCTCGAGGTCTTCCGGCAGGAACTGGTCGATCCCGTAGCGTGACAGCGTGATCACGCCGGCCACGCGGTCGTGCACCGAGAACGGGACGCACACGAGGGACGTCGCCTCGTCCTCGGGCGTGCCCTGGACGAGCGCCGCGCGCGGATCGCGCTCGGCGTGGCCGACGATCTCGCCGATGCCGGTCTGCGCGACCGAGCCGGTGATGCCCTCGCCGACCTTGAGCGTCATGCGCATGACGTCGTCGTAGTACGGCGCTTCGACGCGCGCGACCATCGGCTTCATGGTCTGGGTCGCGTCGTCGATCACGAAGATCGTGACCTCGGTCGCGCCCACCAGGTCGTTCATCTTGTCGGCGACGGTTTCGAAAATGGCCTGCGGATCCAGGGACGATGCGACGAGACGACTGACGTCGAGTAACGCCGCAAGTCGGCGTCGCTGACGCTTTTCGCGTGCAATCAGGCTGGACGCGGAGTCTTCGTCCCGTTCGGGCTTCACCCGCACTTTATCGGCAACCTGTGGCCCGGACTGAAGCGGATTGCAGGAGTGCCCGCGCGGGCAGCGGGTTGCGGCAATTGGACTTGGCGCGCGGCGGCGACGAGCCGCCGGTCACCGATAGTGCGACTTGAGACGGCCCCAGCTGACGGATGTCGCCGGCACGGGCGTCCCGCCGGAATGACAGGAGGAGACGACGGCCCCCGTCGGCAGATCCACGAACGTCAGCGTGACCGCCGCTCGACCGGTGCCTGAACGCGAATCGCTGCGCGCGCCCATGGTCAGGCGGAAGGTCTCTCCGGCGAGGCTCGGGAAGTCGAGCGGGAGGACCTGGTCGATGTCCACCGGGGGTCCCGGGCTCTCGGCGCTGGCGACGGTCTCGACGCGCCCGACCCCCGCCTTCTCGAGCCACCCGCCCGCATGATTCGAGCCGCTGCCTCCGGGCGTGTTGGCGTTCGCGACGACCCGGATGCGCGCGTGGATCGTGAGCGGGGTTCCGGGCGCAATCCCCGTGATGACGAAGTCCTCGTTCGCCTCGACCCTCGCCTCGACCGGGGTCGGCGAGCTGAAGGGAAGCTGGGTGGACGCGCCGCACGAGGCCGCGCTCCAATCGTAGAGCGCGGACGCCGAGACGCCACCGTTGAAGTTGGCCTCCCGGCCCCCGGACACGGTGATCAGGGACTCGCAGGGCTGTCCGGCAATGCAGACGACGTTCGCGGGGCAGGGATCCGCCGCGGACGGGGTGGCGACGCCAAGGGCGGCCCCCATCCAGGTCGTGATCAGGTGGGCGCGCATCATGTGACCTCCGGGGAGAAGTCCAATACGAGGGTCGGGCAACGAGTCTAGGCCGAAGCTTTGGCTGCGTCTAGCCCGTCGCGGGCGGGGGAAACACTCCACCGTCGAGCTGGAGCACCTGCCCGTTCGCGTAGCCCGGGGCGGCCAGGCCCAGGATCGCCTGCGCGATCTCCTCGGGGTGGCCGAGCCGCTTGAGCAGCGTCTGGGCGGAGGCGTGCGCCTTGTCGGCGACCGAGAGGCTCGCGAGCCAGCCCGTGTCGATCCCTCCCGGGGCGATCCCGTTGACCCGCACCTCGGGCGCGAGCACGCGGGCCAGGAGCTTGACGAGTCCCGCGTTCGCCGCCTTCGCCGGTGCGTACGCGAGCCCGAGCACGTCGCCGTAGAACGCGGCGGACGAGCTCGTGACGACGATCGCGCCGTGCGACCTCCGCAAGAGGGACGCGAACGCCTGCGCGAACAGGAACGTGCCGACCGTGTCGACGGCGTACGCGTCGTGCAGGTCCTGCGCGCTCACCTGATCGAGCGTCTTGTTCCACAGCGCGGGATTGGCGGGCAGTCCGGCGAGCAGGACGAGCGCGTCGCAGCCGCCGAGCTTCGCCATCGCCTCGTCGCGTGCGCGCTCGACTTCGCCGCGCACGCGCTCGGCCGGGGCGAGCAGCTCGCACGACGTGATCGCCGCCTCCGGGAATTCGGTCGCCAGCGCGCCCGCGTTCCGGCCGCCGACGAGGCCGAGCCGCGCGCCTTCCGCGGCGAACGCGCGCGCGACCACCCGGCCGATGTCGCCGCTCGCGCCCGTGATCACGACCGACTTGCCGTCGAATCGTTTCAATGAGGACTCCACGTCGGCGCCGCACCGAACAGCCCGTCGATCCAGCCCACGTGATAGAGCACGTACACGCCGAAGAGCAGCGACAGCGAGCCGGTCGCGACGCGCAGCGGAACGCCGAGCCCCGGCCAGCGCGTCCCCGCGAGCCGGACCGGCGCGGCGAGGCCGAGCGTGATCAGCGTCATGCCGAGGATCGTCCCGAAGGCGAACACGGCCAGGTAGAGAAGCGCGATGCGCGGATCCTTGACCGCGGCGAGCACGAGCAGCGCGACCGCCGCGCTGCCCGCGAGCCCGTGGATGAGCCCGAGCCCGAATGCGCGCCCGGTCGGCACCGGCGGCGGTTCGTGGTCGTGGCCTCCCGCGAAGCCGCCGCGGGCGAACAGGTTGAGCGCGCCCACGATCGCCAGCGCGAGCCCGACCGCGAACTCGAAGGCGAGCCCGACCCGCGCCGGCACCGCGAGGTTGAACAGGATGATCGCGCCGCCGACAACGAGGATCGTCAGCGAATGTCCGAGCCCCCACACGACGCCGACCAGCGCGGCCGGCGCGATGCGGCGATAGCGCGCCGCGATCGCGGTGACCGCGACGACGTGATCCGGATCGGTGGCGTGGCGGACGCCGAGGACGAATCCCAGCGCGACGATGGCGAACGGTTCCATGGAACCGCAAAGATACCCTACAATTCGGGGCCATGCGTTACGCCGAATGGAGTCCGCCCCCGCCGCTCGCCCGCGACGTTGAATGCCTGTGGACGCTCGCCGGCAGCGGCGTGTGCGTTCCCGCGACCGTCTTTCCCGACGGCTGCATCGAGCTGATCGTCCACCTGGGCGAACGCTTCTCGTGGCGGGACGGCGTCCAGCCCGAGGCGTTCGTGGTCGGGCAGCTGTCCTCCCCGTTGTCCCTGATGCCGGCATCCCCGTTCGAAAGCTGGGCCGCGCGCTTCCGGCCGGCGGGCGCGCGGACGGTGCTGGGCGACGGACTCGCCGCGCTCTCGGACCGCGTCGTGCCGCTCGAGGACGTCGTCGGGCGCGAGGCGGCGCGCGCGCTCGTCGATGCCCTGCGATCCGTCCGGCAGGAATCGGAACGCCGCGATGCCTTCGTGACCTGGCTCGTCAGGCGCGGGCGCCGCCCCGTGTCCGACGCGACGCGCGCCGCGGTCTCCATGCTCGCGGACCATCGAGGCGTGCTGCGCGTGGATGCGCTCGCCCGCGCGAACGGCTGGAGCGAGCGCCAGCTCGAACGCAGATTCGCCGCCGAGGTCGGCTGCTCGCCCAAGCAGCTCGCGCGCACGATGCGCTTCCAGAGCCTGCTCCAGCGGCTGGACGACGGCCGGACCGACTGGGCCGGGCTGGCCTGGGAGTGCGGATTCTTCGACCAGGCGCACCTCATTCGCGACGTGCGCGCCTACACCGGCACGACGCCGACGCGCCTGCGCGACCAGGCGTACGCGTTCGCCCACCAATTCCTCGGCCCGGATCGCCTCAAGAGCTACTTCGCATAGAAATGTCGGAAACTTCCAATCGCGTTCGCGCGCCTCGTGGGAACATCACCGCCTCGAAAGGAGGCTTCATGAGGCGCCTTGCGCTGCTCGTCCTGCTGCTCGTTCCCGGGGTCGCCCACGCGGCGGCCCTCGCGGATCTGTCGTGGATGTCCGGCCTGTGGACCGGCACCGAGGGTCGCCTCACCGCCGAGGAGTTCTGGAGCTCGTCGAGCGGGACCCTGATGACGAGTGTCCACAGGGACCTCAAGGACGGGCGCACCATCTCGTTCGAGTTCCTGCGGATCGAGCAGCGCAACGACTCGCTGACGTACATCGCGCTGCCGCGCGGCAAGGACGAAACGCGGTTCCCGCTCAAGTCCCTCGAGGGGAAGAAGGTCGTGTTCGAGAACCTCGCGCACGACTACCCGCAGCGGATCCTCTACTGGATCGACGACACGGGCGCGATGCACGCGCGCACCGAAGGCACGATCAAGGGCAAGCTCGAATCCGAGGAGTGGACCTGGGAGCGTGCGAAGCCGTAACATCGTGACGCTCCCGGCAGTCCGCTCCCGGCGGAGTTGCCGTGCTCGCCACCATCCAGAGCGCCGCCTTGAACGGCCTTGAGGCCGTGCCCGTCTCGATCGAGGTCTCGATCACGAACGGGCTCCCCGCATTCCACATCGTCGGATTGCCCGACCCCGCCGTGCGCGAGTCGCGCCAGCGTGTCGTCAGCGCGCTGCGCGAGTCGGGCTTTTCGTTCCCGCTGCGCCGCGTCACCGCGAACCTCGCCCCCGCCGCGTTGCGCAAGGAAGGCGCGGCGTTCGACCTGCCGATCGCGCTCGCCGTCCTCGCCGCGACCGGACAATTGCCCGAGAACCGCGCCGCGCGCTGGCTGGTCGCGGGCGAGCTTGCGCTCGACGGAGGGCTTCGCCGCGTGCGGGGCGCCCTCGCGTACGCGGAATGCGCGGCCCGCCTCGCTTCGGAAACACTGATCATGCCGGAGGCGTGTGCCGGCGAGGCCGCGCTCGCGCAACGCGTTCCCGTCCTCGGCGCGCGGTCGCTCGGCGAGGTCTGCGGCTGGTTGCGCGGGCAGCCGTTGCCCGAGCCCGCGACGGCCACGCCTACAGCGAACGGAGCGCCCGCCGAGCACGAGCCCATCGCGCTCGACGACATCGCGGGCCAGGAACGCGCCAAGCGCGCGCTCGAGGCCGCGGCGGCGGGCGGACACAACGTCGTGTTCGCCGGCCCGCCCGGCGCCGGCAAGACGCTGCTCGCCCGCGCGCTGCCCGGCCTCCTCCCGCCACTCGATCCGGAGGAAGCGTACGAGCTGGCGCGCATTCACTCCGTCGCGGGGGTCGGCAGCCTGGGCACCCGGCCGTTCCGCGCCCCGCACTCGTCGATCTCGCGCGTGGCGCTGCTCGGCGGCGGGCCTTCGGTCCGGCCAGGTGAGATCACGCTCGCACACAAGGGCGTGCTCTTCCTCGACGAGCTGCCCGAGTTCCGGCGCGACGCGCTCGACGCATTGCGGCAACCACTGGAAGACGGCGCGGTCACGATCGCCCGCGCGGCGGGCGCCCACCGCTTCCCCGCCGAGTTCCAGCTGGTCGGCGCGATGAACCTGTGCCCGTGCGGCAACACGGGGCGCCCGCGCGCGGCATGCCGATGCAGCAGGGCCGAGGTGCGGCGCTACCGCGCGCGACTCACCGCGCCCCTGCTCGACCGCGTCGACATCCACCTCGGCGTCGCACCGGTCAAGAAGAAGGATCTTGCGCGGCTCAAGCGCGGTTTCGGCTTCGAGCAGCAGGGCGCGATCGAGCGCGTGGCCCGGGCGCGCAAGGCGCAGGAGGTGCGCGGCGTGCGGTGCAACGCGCGCCTGCGCGTGGCTGACCTCGAACGGGTCGCGCCGTTGCCGGCGCCTGCGAAACGGCAACTACTCCAGGCGGTCGAGGCGCTCGGACTTTCGGCGCGCGGGTATCACCGGGCGTGGCGGCTCGGCCGCACTCTCGCGGATCTCGACGGATCCGATGAGACGACGCTCGCGCACGTCCACGAGGCGCTGGCGTTTCGCCTTCAGGAGGCATTCTCGAAACCATGACAGGGGCGCGGCCGAAGGTCGTGTCCCAGCCGAACCGGGGCAACACAAGAACCTGACAATGCCCTTACGCCCACATCCGGCGCGGCCCTGCTAGCCTTCTTCGCGTCGCCGGGCGCGATCCTCATGACTGGAGGTCGCGATGTTTCCTGGCACCCGATGGATTGTCCCCGCACTTGTTATCACTGCCTCCACGGCGGGAACCGCCTTCGCCGACCTGGCGAAGCTCGACCCGCGCGCCCGCGTCGCGCTGTCCATGCTTCGCGATGGCGTCCCCATCGAAGCCGCGAAGGCCCGGGGCGCCTCGATCGCGAACCAGGGCACGATCGACGCCTTCATCGTCGGCCCGGTCAGCCGCCATGAGCTCGAGGCCGCGGGCGCCCAGGTCCGCACCGAGGTTCCCGGGGGCATCTTCACGGCGGACATCCCCTTAGGCGCCGTCGAGGCGGTCGCGGCCCTCGCGGGCGTCCGTCGGATCGAGGGTTCGGCCCCGATCGAGTTCGAGACCGACCTGTCCGTCCCGTCGACCGGCGCGAATCTCCTGCGCGGGGCCGGCCCGGCCTTCACCGGGCTCAATGGCCAGGGTGTGCTCATCGGCGCCGTCGACACCGGCATCGACTTCGACCACCAGGACTTCAAGGACGCGGGCGGGCTGACCCGCCTGGTCAGCCTCTGGGACCAGACGAACCCGGCCGGGCCCGGCCCCGCTCCCTTCGGTTACGGCACCGAATGGTCGAGCGCCCAGATCGACGGCGGCGCGTGCACGGAAGTGGACGTGGATCTGGACGGCCACGGCACCATGGTCATGGGCATCGCCGGCGGCGACGGCAGCGGCACTGGCGGCGCGATCCCGCCGTTCACCTACGTCGGCATGGCCCCGCAGGCCCGCCTGTGCCTGGTCAAGGGTGGCGGCGGGAACTCGGCCGTCCTCGACGCCGTGAAGTACGTCTTCGACCGCGCGACCGCCCTCGGCCTCCCGGCGGTGTGCAACCTTTCGCTCGGTTCGCTGTCCGGGCCGCGCGACGGGACGAGCGCATTCGAGACGGGCCTTTCGGCGCTGTCCGGCCCGGGTCGCATCATCGTCGTGTCCGCCGGCAACTATCGCGGCCAGTCCCTGCACGCCGAACGCTTCGCGGCGGGCGCCGGAACGAATGCGACCATGCAGATCAGCGGTTCTTTTGGAGGCCGCGCCGTCTTCATCAACGGCTATTACGAAGCGTCCGAGAGCCTGAGCGTCCAGATCACCACCCCGCAAGGGACAGTCCTCGGGCCGGTCCCGGTGGGCGGGACCAACGCGGCGTTCCCCGGAACGGCCACGACGAGCGGCCGGGTGTTCCTCGAGAACGGCGTGAGCCTGACGGCGACCGGCGACAAACAGATCTTCATCATCATCCAGGTCGAGTCCGGCCAGAACATGAACGGCACGTGGACGTTCCGCTTCATCCCCGCCGCGCTCGGCGCGGCGAACGGGGAAGTCGACCTGTGGCGCTACTTCAACTCGGCCGGCACCACGGCGAACTTCGTGGTCGGCAACCAGCCGCTCGAGGAAATGGTGACCGAGCCGGGCAACGCACCGAACGTGATCACGGTCGGCGCCTATTCGAGCAAACAGTTCTTCGTCGACTGCACCGGGATCAACCAGAGTCTCCCGGGCGGGTCCGCGGCCGGCACCCTGGCGGGCTTCTCCAGCCCCGGTCCGACGCGTGACGGGCGGCAGAAGCCGGACCTTTCGGCTCCGGGCACGGCGATCGCTGCAGCGACGTCGTTCGATCCGGTCGTGACCTGCGGCGTCGGCCCGTCACCGAAACTCGCCGACGGCATGCAGCACAGGGTGGCGCAAGGCACGTCGCTCTCCGCCCCGCATGTCACGGGTGCCGTGGCGCTGATCCTCCAGAAGTACGGCGCGCTCACCACGCCCGAGTTCGTCACCGCGTTCCTGCAGAATCGGGCCCGGGTCGACGAGTTCACGGGCCCGGCGTGGAACAAGGACTGGGGAAGCGGCAAGCTCTTCCTCGGCGACATGATCGACCCGACCGTGGCGGTTCTCGCGCCGAACGGCGGCGAGGTCCACTCGCTGGGATCCGTCGTCAACCTCCTCTGGAACGCGAACGACGCGCTGGGTGGAGTCACCGCCGTCGACCTCGAGCTCTCGCGCACCGGTCCGGCGGGGCCGTGGGAATCGATCGCCACCGGCGTCTCGAACACCGGCACGTTCGAGTGGCTCGCGTCGGGCCCGGCCACCTCGCAGGCCATCCTGCGCGTGCGCGCTTCGGACGCCGCCGGCAACACCGGCCTGGATGTCAGCGACCAGACGTGGACGCTCGAACCCCCCGTGACGGCCGTGCTCGCGTCCTGCGACGCGGAGTGGGTCGACGGCGTCGTCGAACTGCGATGGCAGCTCGGCAATCGCAACGCCAGCGGCCACGCCGTCGTCGAGCGGTCGCAAATGATCGCCGGTCCGTACATGCCCGTCACGGTCGAGCGCCGCACCGAAGGTGGTCTCGAGATCGCGGTCGACCGCACGACGGAACCCGGTCTCACCTATTTCTATCGTCTCCTGCTCGACGGCTCGCCCATCGGGCCGATCACCGTCCGCACGGACCACGCGTTCACCGAGTTCGCGATCGGCCGCATCGCCCCGAATCCATCGACAAAGGGTCCGCTCGACATCCTGTTCACGGTGGCACGCGATGCACGGGTGAGCCTTGCGGTCTACGACCTGCGCGGCCGCAAGGTGGCGGACCTGATCGACACGCGCTACGCGCCCGGTCGCTACACGGCGCGCTGGGACGGCTCGCGTGTGGCCTCGGGGCTGTACTTCGTGCGCTTCGTCTCGCCGGACGGCGAGAAGACCGCGCGCATCATCCTGAGCCACTAGGCAGGCGAGGCCCTGGCCGATGACTGCGGGAGCTCCGAACGTGGGATTGACGAAGCCTTGACGCCGTCGCCTGCGGGTTCCCTGTCTAAGATTGAGGCTCGATTCCGCATCGACGCCCGGACTTCTGGAGAATCGAATGACTCGCGCCCCCCGCCCCGCGGCCGCGCCCGCGTGGGACATCCTGCTCTCCCTGGGGCTGGTCGCCGCCGTCTTCCTCACGTTCGGCGGCGCCCTGCGCTACCCGTTCTCCCAGGACGACTTCTGGGGGCTTGCGCGCGCGCTCGACATCGTGCCGCCCCTCTCCGGCCCGTGGCGCTTCCTCTCCGGCCAGGTCTACTTCGACGTCATGCACGCGCTCGCCGGACTCGACCCGCGGCCGTACCACCTCGCGTCCGCGCTCGGACACGCCGCGTGCGCGGTGCTCCTCTATTTCTGGATCCGGCGCTACTGCTCGCGGCCGGCGTCGTGGGTCGGCGCGCTCTTCTTCGCGGTCCATCCCGCGGCGTACACCGAGCTCTACTGGATTTCGGCGATCGGCGAGATCTACGCGCGCCTCTTCGCGCTCGTCACGCTCCACCTGTTCTTCGCGAAGGGCGCTCGCCGGCACCTGGCGACGGTCGCATTCGCGCTATCGCTATTGTGCAAGGAGTCGACGATCCTCATGCCGGTCGTCGTTGCCGCGCTTGTGATGTTCGAGGCGGGAAGGCGGGGCGAGAACCCGTGGCGCGCGCTGCGCTCGGGCTCGCTCCTCGCGCTGTTCGGCGTGGCCGCGCTCTACGTGCCGCTCGTGCTCGCGGGCGCGTCGTGGGGCGGGCTCGGCACAGGCGCTGGAAGGGATGCGGCCTACGCGTTCGGCGGCGGCTGGCACGTGATCGCGAACCTCCTCACCTACGCGGGCTGGGCGGTCACGATCTTCCTGCCGCTCGTGCGCACGTTCGGCGACAAGGCGGATGCGGCGATGTACGTCCCGGGGGCGCTCGTGATCCTTTTCGCGACGCTCGGATTGTTCTCGCAGCGATTGCGCGCCCGGGGATGGGCGCCCGCGCTGGTGGCGATCGTCGCGATGCTCCTGCCGGTGCTCGGGTTCAGCAATCACACGTACCGCTACTACCTGTACACGGCGCTGACGAACTTCGGCTGGCTGTTCGCGATCGCGCTCGACGCGCTGATGGATGCGTTCCGCGGCAAGACGCGGGCCGCCGAACGCAGGCGCGCCCAGGCGTTCGTGCTCGCGGTGTCGGCGCTGTCGTTCATCCTTCTCCTCAACAGCGTGCTGCTCGTCAGGAAGGTGGAGACGATGCCGTTCCTGACGCCCGGATCGCGTGCGGACGCGACCGTCGACCGCGCGCTGGTCGCCGAGCGCGTGCTCGAAGGCGTGGCGAAGGGCGGACCCTACCCGGCGGGAAGCCGCATGTACTTCTGGTCTCCCGCGCGCACCGCACCCGGAATCCCGCACGACCTGCCCGAGCTCTACTGGGAGCGGAACGTGCGCACGGCGATGCAGGACGGCCTGGCCGCGCGCGTGCGCTTTCCTTCACTCGCGGACGCGAAGTTCCTGCGCGATCCGCTGCCGCCGCGCCGCGGGGATTACTACGCGGTTTACGACGTGGACGGCTCGACGCGCGTGGTGACCGCCCAGGTGATCGATTCGCTCCTGAGCCTCGGCCCTGCCACGCGCGGGTGAACGGCCACCGCGCCCCGGGGTGATGTCCCCGGGGCACGCGGTGTCCGTTACGCCGGCTGCTTGATCCTGCGCACGCTCAACGACTGGTCGAGCTGCGTCTGCAGAACCGTTCCCTGCTCGAGCACGAGCTGCGGACCGCGTGTCATGAGCGAGGCGGCGGTTCCGGCGGCGCCGCCGACGGCCGCGCCCTTGCCAATGTCGCCCTTGCCGCCGAGCACTCCGCCCACCACGCCGCCGGCGACCGCGCCGCCGCCGATCAGGGCGACATCCTTCGTCGTGCCCGACTTGCTCGTGTAGACCTGGCTGTTCGAGTTCAGGTCGTATGAACGGCCGCCGAACGCGATCTGGTCGTAGGAGAGCTGCAGTTCGCCGCGGCCGCTGGCCTTGCCGGGTTGCTTGGCGAGGATGACGTGGCCGGAGATGTTCGAGCCTTCCGGGATCGCGATTCGACCGTTCACGTGCACCGGCGCCGTGACGTCGGCCTGGAAGCGGTCGCCGACCTGCGCGGTCTTGGTCGAGAGCGTCGTGTTGAGCCGCATCGCGATCGACGTGCCCTGCGGCACGACGATGTTCGACGGGGCCGTATTCGAGGTGACGCGGCCTGCTTCAGTGGTGGTGGTGGCGGCCGGGGCCGCGTCCTTCTGCATGGCGTAGATGGTTCCGGCGCCGAGGACGGCCAGGCCGACGGCGGCGATGATCCAGGCATTCTTGTTCATGATGGGTGCTCCTCTCACTACGGGAACAGCGTGCGGCTCTGCGCCGATTTGGGGCAGGGATGTTCACTTCGGTGGGACCAGCCGATGACTCAGGTGGCGAGTTTCAGTCTCGCCCCGTCCTTGCCTCGAGCATCCGCTCGACTTTCCTCAGCACCTCGCCGACCGGGCGTCTCGACTCCTTGATGCGGCGGAGCATCAAGCGCACTTCGGGGTTCTGCAAAACCCACTCCTGGAGGTCGGACTCGAACCGGGCGTCGAGACGCTCCAGGTCCTTGTGGGTGCCACCGACCGGTCGCAGTTCGCGGGCGATCCGCTTGAGGAGGTCCTTCGAGGGCCGGCGCCGGTCCAACTCGACGTCGGAGAGATGAGGGGCGGAAACCCCGACGGTGACCGCGAACTTGCGAAGCGATGTGCCCGCCTTCGTTCGCAGGCGACGAATCTCGCCGCCCAGGGTCACGCGTCTCGGTTCCATGTACGCAATATTAGCATACATTGCGAACACCTGCGGATTTAAGTTTTCAGGGCCTTTTGCACGAAGAAAGGGCGCGCGCCGCCGATCGGGGCGCGCGCCTTCGAAGTCCGGCTATTGCGCGGCGGAGGTTCTCCCGCCGTTCACCTGGCGAAGCACGAACGCGTAGTTGAGGCTGTTGAGCGTGTTGTCGCCCTTCGCCAGCTCCGCGTACTCCTTCGCCTTCGCCGCCTTGCCGGCCGCCGCGTAGGCGAGCGAGAGCCGGTAGAGGTTGTAGGGATCCTGCTGGTTCGCCTGCGACAGCTCGTCGATCGCCTTGTCGTACTGCTTCTGGACCATCGCGACCTGGCCGGCGAGCTCGTGGACGAGGCGTTTCTGCCCCGCGCTGCCCGACGCGTTTGCCTCGGCGGCGAACGTGTCGCTCCACTTCTTCGCGCCGTCGACGTCGTTGCGGGCGAGGGCCACCCGCCCCTTGAGGAACGACTGGAAGCGTTTCTGGTTGGCGCGATTCGCCGGCGGGATCGTCGCGGCCGCGTCGGTCAGCCAGGCGGCCTCGTCGAACCACTTGGCCGCGGCGTCGGGATCACCCTGCTCGAGTGCGATCGTGCCCATCGCGACCTTGTCGCCGATCATGTTGAGCGTGTCGCCGCCCGCGGCTGCGATCTCGTACTGGCGCCACATTTCCTTCTGCGTGCCCGCAAGGTCGCCCGCGTGCGCGAAGCTCACCGCGCGGGTGAAGATGCCCGTGCGCTTCTGCCCGTCGTCCTTCGCGATCGCGATCAGCTTGTCGGCTTCGGCGAGCGCTTCCTGAGGCTTGCGCATCAGGTCGTAGTCGGTCGCGATCCCGACGTGCGACGCGATGAAGCCCGCGTCCGCCCCGAGCGCCTTGCGATAGTTCGCGATCGATTCCTCGTAGCGTCCAAGCTTGAGCAGGAGCTCGGCGTACGAGTCGTACGGATTCGGGTCGTCGGGAATGATCTGCGTGTACTTCTTGAACGTGGCCTCGGCCTTGTCCATCTGCCCGAGGAACCGGTACGCGTACCCGAGCTGGTTGTACGGCTGCGAGTAGGACGGTGCGATGCGAATCGCGGGCTCGTAGGCCTTCACGGCGCCGGCCCAGTCCTGCATGCCGAACAGCGCATTCCCGTAGGTCGTCCACGCGCGCTCATCCTTCGGGTACGCGGCCGTCAACTCCTTGAGGATGCGGCACTGCTCGGAGTTGTCGCCGTGACCGCCGGCGACGCCCGCATCGATCATCATCTGCTCGCCCTTCGACGCGTTCGCGCTCACGGACTTGGCCTGCGCGATCGTTTCGTTGAACCCGCGCGCGGTCGGCTGCGTGTTCGCGAGCTGGAAGAGCGCCATGGCGAACGTGGGATCGAGCTTTGCGGCTTTTTCAAACTCCGTGCGCGCCTCGGCGACGCGCAGCTTCTCGAGCAAGTCGCGGCCATTGAGGTACGCGGCGCGCGCTTGTTCGTTCTTCGTCGTGAGTGGAATCTTGCCATCGGCTGCGGGGCTCGCGAACGGAATCGCGGGCAGGACCATTCCGTAGAGGACGACGGCGATACGGAGGGGAGACAGACCGGACCGGGGCGACATGAGCACCTCCTCGAGGTCGGGGGATGTGCGCAGGATTGTCGAACCCTTGTGGGACGGGATTCCATCGGGAAGCCGCGTACGGGGGGCGCCTGACGCCGAATTGTCGTTCGCATTGCTTGCGCCCGGCGCAAACGTCAGCGACTTTTTCAATCCCTGTCACCGGAGGTCAACATGTCCGCGTATGTCGTCGTCAACATCACGGTTCACGATCCCGAGCCTTACGCGCAGTACCGCGCGATGGCACCGGCCACGATCGCCGCGTACGGCGGCCGCTACGTCGCCCGCGGCGGTGCGACCCGGGTGAAGGAAGGCGGCTGGGATCCGAAGCGGCTCGTCATCCTCGAGTTCCCGGACGTCGCGCAGGCCGAGGCGTGGTGGAATTCGCCGGAGTACGCGCCGGCCAAGGCGCTGCGCCAGTCCTGTGCGGAGGCGCAGCTCGTGATCACCGAGGGGCTTTAGGAATCTAGGAGCGCTGGCGCATTTCCCAGTAGAGCGACTTGCCCTCGGCGCTCTGCGCGACCGTTTTTGCGATGCGCTGCACGCGGGTCTCATCGCGCTTGGCCTCGAGGATCCACGCGATGTACTCGCGGCGCTGTCCGGGTGTTAGCGCCTCGAACCCGGCCCTCGCCTTCGCCTTCTTCGCCAGCGCCTTCGCGAGGTCGGCGGGCACCGGCAGCGCCGCGCGCTTTTGCCTGGGGCGCTCGACCTTGATGCCGTCGGCGTTGAGCTTCGCCGCGGCCTTGACCAGATTCACGATCTTCGCGTCGGACGGCAGGTCCTCGAGCGAGGTGATGCGGCCGAACTGGCCGATCGCCTCGGGGCTCTTGTCGGCCGTCGGGAACAGCAGCGACGCCTTCCAGAAACCGAATCCGCAGTGCGCCTTGAAGGCGCACATCCCGACCATCATCTCGCCCTTGTAGTCGAAGTGGGGCATCGACCACTTCATCGTTTCCTCGAGGTCGGGGCAGCCCTGGTGGAACAGCTTGCGCAGGTGCTTCAGGATCGGCTTGGCGAACGGCTGCGCGTTCGCGATGTAGGCGTCGACGCGCGGATCCTTGCTGCCCATCACCCTCTCCTCTCATGGGCGAGCGCGCCCGCCACGTAGGTCGCGCGCACCGCGCGATCGTCTCCCATCGTCATCAGGGCGAACAGGACGTCCTCGACCGAGTCGGCGCGCTCCGTCCTCAGGGCCAGGAGCGGCGTGGCCCGCGGATCGAGCACGACCAGGTCGGCCTCGAGGCCGGGCTCGAGCGCGCCCACCTTGTCCTCGAGGTCGAGCGCAGCCGCCCCGCCGCGCGTCGCGAGCCAGAAGCCGGTCGCCGGATCGAGCGGTGCGCCGCGCAGCTGCGCGACCTTCGACGCCTCGTCGAGCGTGCGCAGGAGCGAGAAGCTCGTCCCCGCGCCCACGTCGGTGCCGAGCCCGACGCGCACGCCCGCGTCGAGCGCGCCCGCGAGGTCGAGCAGGCCGCTGCCGAGGAACAGGTTCGAGGTGGGACAGTGCGCGAGCGCCGCCCCGCTCGCGGCGCAGCGCTCGAATTCGGCGTGGTTCATGTGGACGCCGTGCGCGAGCAGCGTGCGCTTTCCGAGCAGGCCGTGGTGGCCGTACACGTCGAGGTAGTCCTTCCGGTCCGGGAACAGGTCGTGCACCCAGCGCACTTCCTTCGCGTTTTCCGAGATGTGCGTCTGCACCCACGCGTCCGGGTGCTCCTTCAGGAGCGCGCCCGCGGCGTCGAGCTGCGCCGCCGAGCTGGTCGGCGCGAAGCGTGGCGTGATCGCGTAGCCCGCGCGGCCCTTGCCGTGCCAGCGCGCGTAGAGCGCCTTCGAGTCGTCGTACGCGGACTGCGCGGTGTCGAGCAAGGCGTCGGGCGCGTTCCGGTCCATCCAGGTCTTGCCCGCGATGACGCGGACGTTCCTCTTCGCGGCCTCCTCGAACAATGCGTCGACCGACTGCGGGTAGGTCGCGCAGAACACCATCGCGCTGGTCGTGCCGTTCTTCACCAGTTCGTCGAAGAAGATGCCCGCGACCCGGTCCGCGTGCGCGCGATCCCGGAAGCGCTGCTCGGCTTCGTAGGGACCCTTCTTGAGCCAGTCGAGCAGGCGGCCGCCGGGCGTGCCGATCATCTCGGTCTGCACGTAGTGGACGTGGGCGTCGATGAAGCCGGGCGCGATCAGGCAGTCTGGGTAGTGCGCGACGTCCAGGTCGGGGGAGAGCAGCTCGCTCGCCGGTCCGACGCGTTCGATCACGCCGTCCCTCAAGACGACGATCCCGTCGCGCACGTGAACGAGACTGCGATCGCTCGTGCACGTGACCAGGTCCCCTCGTACGGCGTGCGCCACTCGATCCCCCCTCGTGTCGGCAAACCCGAGAAGGGAACCCCGGACGCGCCGCGTCGTCAATACGACAATTCTCGTCGTGCCCGCTTTGCAAGACCGTCACTTCGAGGAAACACCCGCGCAGGGCCCGTTTCGCGCAACACGCGTCCCCCGTTGACGATCCTCGCTTCGCACGCCCGCGCAGGCGTTCGCATCGCCTCGCAAGGCCCCTGCGAACCCCGGTTGTCGCGCGGCCGCGCGTTGACCATGCTCGTCCCCTTCGTCCACCCGGCGCATCGTGCGCGTCCTGCTCCTTCCCCTTTCGAGTCATCCTGGAAAGGTCCACCCATGACCCGTTGGACACTTCGGTTCGGGTTCGTCCTATTGTGCGCGGCCTTGCTCGCGGGTCCCGCAAACGCCGAATTCAGCAAGCTGAACGCGCGCGCTCGCATTGCGATCGCCCAGCTCGAGTCGGGCGCGTCGGCAAAAGCCTTGATGGCCGAAGGCGCCGCCGTCAATGAAGAAGGTGAGATCGACGTCTTCGTCGTCGGCGACGTGTCGCGCGCCGAGCTCGAGGCGGCCGGCGCGCGCGTGCGCACCGAGCTGCCGGGACTCTTCACCGCGTACATCCCGCTCTCCGCGGTCGACAAGGTCGTCGCGCTGGCCGGCGTGAAGAGGATCGAGGGCGGCGCCCCGTGCGAGCTCGAGCTCGACGCGTCCGTGCCGACGACCGGCGCGAACCTCCTGCGCGGCGTGGGTCCGGGGTTCCCGGGCCTGAACGGCGCCGGCATCCTGGTCGGCGACGTCGACTCGGGTGTCGATTACGGGCATGACGACTTCAAGGACGCGGGCGGGCTCACGCGCTTCGTCAACATCTGGGACCAGACCGCTCCGGCCGGTCCGGCGCCCGCGGGCTTCCCCTACGGCACCGAGTGGAACGCGGCGCAGATCGACGCGAACGTCGCGACCGAGGTCGACGTCTCGGGCCACGGCACGCACGTCATCGGCATCGCCGCCGGCGACGGTTCCGGCACGGGCGGAGCCACGCCGCCGTTCACGTTCGTCGGGATGGCGCCGAAGGCGGACCTCATCATGGTCAAGACCTCGAACATCACGTCGCAGGTGCTCGACGGCGTCGCCTACGTGTTCGCCCGCGCGACCGCGCTCGGCAAGCTCTCCGTGTGCAACCTGTCGCTGGGATCGCACTACGGGCCGCACGACGGCTCGAGCGCGTTCGAGTCGGGGCTCACGGCGTTGACGGGCCCGGGCCGCATCGTGATCAAGTCGGCGGGGAACGAGCGCGGCGTCGCGCAGCACTCCGAGGTGTTCGCCACCGGCGCGGGCACCAACACGACGCTCAGCGTGACCGGCTCGGCGACCGGGCGCACGATCGCCTTCGCGGGCTACTACAACGCGACCGAGACGGTCGATGTCACGATGACGTCGCCGAACGGCACCGTGATCGGCCCGATCGCCCTCGGCAATGCGAACGCCGCGTATCCCGGCACCGCGACGGCGAACGGCCGCGTGTACCTCGAGAACGGTCTGACCGTGTATCCGAGCGGCGGGCGCGAGGTCTACTGCGAGATCACCGTCCAGGCCGGCCAGAACATGAACGGCGTGTGGACGATCAAGTACACCGCGACGGGACTCGGCGCGGCGAACGGCGAGGTCGACACCTGGCGCTTCTTCCAGTCCACGGGCTCGGCCGCGAACTTCGTCGCCGGCAACCAGAACAACGAGGAGCTGATCTCCGAGCCCGGCAACTCGGCCGGAGTGATCACGACCGCCGCCTACTGGACCAAGCGCAACTGGATCGATTGCGCGGGCGCGAGCGTCGGCTTCACCACCGCCCCGCCCATCGGCACTCTCGCTTCGTTCTCGAGCCCGGGACCGACACGGGACGGCCGGCAGAAGCCCGACATCGCGGCCCCAGGCGCGGGCGTCGCCTCGGCCACGAGTTTCGACATCGCCCAGGTCTGCGCATCGCCGAGCCTGAACCTGAATGACGCCATGATGCACACGATCAACACGGGCACGTCGATGGCGGCGCCGCACGTGACCGGCGCGACCGCGCTCATCCTCCAGAAGTACGGCGCGGTGGCGCCCGCGTTCGTGAAGACGTTCCTCAACGGGCGCGCGATCATCGACGGGAACACCGGCGCCCCGTGGAACAAGGACTGGGGCAACGGCAAGCTGTTCCTCGGCGACATGGTCGACCCGACGGTGGCGGTGACGTCGCCGAACGGCGGCGAGATCCTCCAGGTGTCGACCAGCGCGAACCTGACGTGGAACGCGACCGACGCGCTCGGCGGCGTGACGTCGGTCAACCTCGACCTGTCGCGCACCGGCGCGGGCGGCCCGTGGGAGTCGATCGCGACCGGCCAGCCGAACAGCGGTTCGTACGCGTGGAACGTGAACGGTCCCGGCACGACGCAGGCCATCCTGCGCGTGACGGCGAGCGACGCGGCCGGCAACTCGGGCAGCGACGTCTCCGACGCCGTGTGGACGATCGAGACCCCGGTGCCGGTCATCGCGCCGATGGTCAACGTCGTCGCGAAGCCGGGCGCGAACCGCGTCGAGTGGCGCTTCGGCGCGCCCGACTACTCGGTCGTGCGCGTCGAGCGCGCGGACTCGGAGAACGGCGCGTACGAGCGGATCGAAGCCGAGATCGGCAGCGAAGGCGTGACGTCCTACGCCATCGATCGCAGCGCGCAGGCCGGCATCGACTACTGGTACAAGCTGATCGCGCTCCACGCCGGCAACGAGGTCGCGTTCGGGCCGTTCGAGGCGCGCGCGAAGGCGTTGTCGTTCGCGCTGTCGCGCATCGCGCCGAACCCGTCCACGCAGGGCCCCGTGCGGGTCGAATTCGCGCTGCCGCACGACGCGAAGATCCGCGTCTCGGTCGTCGACGTTCGCGGCCGCGAGGTGGTCGAGCTGGCGAACGCGCGCTACACGACGGGCGTCCACGCGGTGACCTGGAACCGCGAGTCGAAGACCGGTCGGGTCGCGGCCGGCCTCTACTTCGTGCGTTATTCGACGCCCGAAGGCGACCGGTTCGAGCGGCTCGTCTGCACGAACTAGCCTGATCGGAGGCCCCGGCGAGTCGTTTTGGCGTGGCTGGAAGCACGCAAAGCGCGCTCGTCCGGGGCCTTCTTCATTTCGGTCGGCGAAGCTCCGCGAAGAACAGCCGCAGCCAGACTTCGAAGATGCTGCGTCCAGAGTGGCCGACGCGACCGCGCACGATTTCTTGCGCGCCCGCATGGAGCCCGATGATCTCGAACGTTTGAGCATTCACTCGCTTGAGATAGAAGACTTGTTGCTTCCCCGGCTGCGCGGTGCCGGGAAGGACTTCGAGGATTCGAAGGCTTCCCTTTTCCTTCTTCCCGTAGAGCTGCCGGTAGTTCTCGAGGCCTCGATAGGGCCTGCTTTGTCCGGCGACGACCACCGTTCCCTTTATGCTCCCGATCCTGCCACTCACGACGATGTCCGAGTACGTAGCCAGGCCCTCCGGTGTCGAGTGCTCGATCGCGATCCCGAGTGCCTTCTCCTTCCCGACGACCGTTTCGAAACCCGCCCCGAGCACTTCCTGGCCCGAATAAATGACCCAGTGCGGAAGTGGCCCGTGTTGACCGTCGTCATAAGCGCTCCTGCGCCCACGCCAGCGTGCAAGGAACATGATCCCGAGGGCCCCCTTCTCCACCCCTCTCACTAACGAGGGAATCTGGGTTCGGAAACGGTCTCCGGCTCGAAGCCCCTTGAGGGAACGAACGACGACGCATTCGGCCACGTCCACCATGGCGCCGACTTCCTCGGTCGAACTCCGGTCGCGATAGAAGTCCGTGTAGGTATCCTCGACCCGCACGACGCCGATCGCTTCGGCGAGCTCGCACGAATTGAGGAGGACTTCCGCCTGTGTCGCAGGTCGATATGGCGGAATGACCATCATGGCGTCCGCCTGCGCCACGAGGATCGAAAGCGAGAGAAGGGATGAAATCATCATGATGCGGTCCATGGCGGGATCGATGATGCACCCGGACGCGACGGCGCTCCAAGCTTGCTGAAACGGGCCCGGGCACCTACCCTGCCCACGATGACCGCACATTCGATGAGCCTGGTCGCCGGCCGAGCCCGAACCTACGCACGCTTCGTCAAGATCGAGCACGCGCTGTTCTCGCTCCCCTTGATCCTCGCGGGAGCGTGGCTGGCCGCGCCGCACGGGTTCTCCTGGGCGACGCTGGGATGGATCGCGCTCGCCGGCACCGGTGCGCGCACCGCGGCGCTCGCGCTCAACCGCCTGCTCGACCGGGCGATCGACGCGCGCAACCCGCGCACGAAGGTCCGCGAGCTCCCAAGCGGGGCGATGAGCGTCGCCGAAGGCTGGGGCGTCGCCTTCGCGGGGACCGTGGTCTACGTGATCGCCGCCGCAATGCTCAATCCGCTCTGCCTCCTGCTCGCGCCGGTTCCGCTGCTCGTGTTCGCGCTCTATCCCCTCTTGAAGCGCTGGACGCCGCTCTGCCACTTCGGTGTCGGCGCCGCGCTCGCGTTGTCGCCCCTGGGCGGCTACCTCGCGGTGACGCCGGATCTCGGCGCCGCGTTCCGCGACGCGGGCCCGCTTGCGGTGTTCACGCTCGGCTGGGTGGCGGGCTTCGACCTGATCTACGCGACGCTCGACGTCGAGTTCGACCGCGCGCACGGCGTCCACTCGATGCCCGCGGCGATCGGCGTCGAGAACGCCTTGTGGGTGTCGCGCGCGTGCCACCTCGTCGCCGTCGCGGCGCTGTCCGCGTGGGCCTGGGCACGGTGGCCGTCGCCGCTCGTGGCCGGCGCGCTCGCGCTGGTCGCGGCCGGCCTCGCCTGGCAGCAGAAGTCGGCGCACGACGTCGACCTCGCGTTCTTCCGCATCAACGCCGCGCTCGGATTCGTCGTGCTCGCCGTCGTGCTGGCCGGCCAGGGCCTGCCGCGATGAAGCGCGTGCTGGTCGGCATGACGGGCGCGTCCGGGGCGACCTACGGAGTCGACTTCCTGCGCAAGTTTCCGGGACAGAAGCACCTCGTCCTCTCGAAGTGGGCGAAGATGGTGCTCCAGACCGAATGCGGCCTGTCCGAGAGCGACCTCGCGCCGCACGTCCAGGCCACGTTCAACGACCAGGACCTGTCGGCGCCCTTCGCGTCCGGTTCGAACCGCCACGACGCGTGCCTCATCCTGCCGGCGAGCGCGTCGACGGCCGGCAAGATCGCCGCCGGCATCGGCGACACGCTGATCACGCGGGCCGCGCAGGTCGCGCTCAAGGAGCGCATGCCGCTGATCATCGGCATTCGGGAAACGCCGCTTTCGACGATCACCCTCGAAGCGCTCCACAAGCTGAGCCTCGCGGGCGCGATCGTGTTTCCGCTGTCGCCGCCCTTCTACACGAATCCGAAGACGCTCGAGGACCTGGTGAGCGCGACCACGAACAAGCTCCTGCGCCTGGTCGGAGTCGACGTGCCCGGTGGCTGGCGCGAAGAAGATCTCGAGTAACGCATGCCGTTCAAGACACTCGGCAAGTTCCTCGACGCGCTCAGGAAGGCCGGCGACCTCAAGGTCGTGCGCGAGCCCGTCGATTCGGAGTACGAGGCGGGCGAGATCGCGCAGCGCGCCGTGCGCGAGGGCAAGCCCGCGCTCCTCTTCACGAACGTCAAGGGCTCGCACCTGCCGCTCGCGATGAACGCGCTCGCGACGCCGAAGCGCATCGAGCTCGCGCTCGGAAGGCATCCGGAGGAAGTCGGCGAGGAGCTGGTGGCGTTCGCGGAGCGGATGAAGCCGCCGTCGGCGGGCGCCCTGTGGGCCTCGCGCGCGACGGTCGGCCGGGCGCTTCAGGCGCGCGTCGTCCGGCGGTCCCACGGCGCTTCGCAACAGGTGCGCGAGCCGGTCGACCTCCATCGCCTGCCGGTGCTGCGCTGCTGGCCCGGGGACGGCGGCCGCTTCTTCACGTTTCCCATGACGCTCACGCACGACCCCGTGACGGGCGGCCGGAACCTGGGGCTTTATCGCCTCCATCTCTACGACGCGGCGACGACCGGCATGCACTGGCAGATCCAGAAGGGCGGCGGCTTCCATCACCACGAGGCCGAGAAGCGCGGCCTGCCGCTGCCGGTCACGGTTTCGCTCGGCGCCGACCCGTGCCTGATGCTGTCCGCGGTCGCGCCGCTCCCCGAGGGCATCGACGAGCTCGCGTTCGCCGCGTTCCTGCGCGGCGCGCCGACGCCGCTGGCGAAGGGCGTCGCGGTCGAAGGCGCGTGGGCGCCCGCCGAGGCCGAGGTCGTGCTCGAGGGTTACGTGCCGCCGCACGAGCGCCGCATGGAAGGCCCGTTCGGCGACCACTTCGGCCACTACTCGCACGCGGCGCCGTTCCCGGTGTTCCGGGTGCAGGCGATCACGCGCCGGAAGAACGCGGTCGTGTACGCGTCGTTCGTCGGCAAGCCGCCGCAGGAGGACAAGGCGATCGGCGAGGGCGTGGGCGCGATGATCGGCCCGCTCGTGCGCGTGATCCACAAGGAGGTGCGCGCGGTGCACGCGTTCTTCGAGGCGGGCTTCCACAACCTGCTCGCCGTCGCGATCGAGGAGCGCTACGCGAAGGAAGGCATGCGCGCCGCGCTCGGCCTGCTCGGCACCGGGCAACTGTCGCTGACCAAGACCGTCGTCCTGGTCGACGAGGACGTCGACGTCACCGACTGGAAGGCTGTCTTCGCCGCGATCCGCGACCACTTCGAGCCGGAAGAGGATTTTCTCCTGCTGCCCGGCGTGCCGCTCGACACGCTCGACTTCACGTCCATGCGCATGAACCTGGGATCGAAGATGGTGCTCGACGCGATGGGCAAGCGCGGCGTCGGGCCGGGCGACACGTACACGCCCGAGATCGAAGGCGCCCCCGCCGGGGGACGCGCGCGAGCGGAGGAGCGGAGCGAGCAGGCGAAGGCGCGCCGCACCGTCGCCGCGCGCGAGCTGCCGGGGCGCCTTGCGGGCGTCCGGGCCGCGGCGATCATCGAGGAAACGATGCTGGTCGTCCAGGTCGACTCGGCCGAACGCGGTCGCCCCGTCATCGAGGCACTCGTCGCCGATCCGGTGTTCGCGGGATTGAAGCTGATCGCGGCCGTGAGCCCCGACGTTCCGTTCGACGACCCGACTCTCCTTTTGTGGGGCATCTTCACGCGCTTCGACGCGGCGCGCGACGTCGTGTTCACCGACGTGTCGACGCGCGGCGCCTGGGCCTCGCCCGGCGGCCGGATGGGCATCGACGCGACGTGGAAGCCCGGCTACCCCGAGCCGGTCGTGATGCCCGAGGAGACCGTCCAAAAGGTGGACGCCCGCTGGGGAACCCTCTGGAGCGCTTAAGTTTCGGCCATTCCTGCCGATGACACCCGGGACGAGCGCCCGGGGGGATGGATGTCCGAATTCGAGGGAAGACACGGTTCCGACGACTCACGCGACGAGCTGACGCTCGCCGCCGAATGGGTGCGCGACCTCGCGCGCACCGTCAAGGTCGTCCGCCTCTATCGCGCGCGCAATCCGGTCGCCGTCGACACGAGGGGCCGCCTCGCCGACTCGCTCGCCTCCCATCTTGCGCGCTTCGGTTCGTGGTCGTTCCGCGTCACCGCGACGGAGATCTGGAAGGGCAGCGAGGCGATCGTGAAGCCCGAGCCGCGCGAGGGCCGCGAGCACGCCCCGCCGACCCTGCTCGAGCAGCTTCCCTTCCTCTTCTTCCGCGACGGCGTCCGGCAGATGACGTTCCTGCCCGGCATTCCGCCGCACGACGTCGATGCGCTGGTGGACGCCCTGATCGAGGCCTGGTCCGACCGCGGCAACATCGACGACGTCGTCACGTTCCTCTGGCAGGCGAACCCGACGCACCTCCATCTCGAGACCGTTCCGTTCGAGCAGATGCTCTACGTCTCGACGGGGCCCGGCAATCGCCCGGAAGGAGAGCGCGGCCACGGCCTCGCCCACGGCATGGCGCCCGAGACCACGGAGATCCACGGCAATCTCGGCACCGAGGGCGCGGGCGGACTGCAGCGCGAGAGCGGGTACGAAGAGGAGGCGCCGGACTGGAGCGCTGATGTGCGCGAGGCCTACGGGCAGATCAAGCTGGCCGCCGCGCCGGGCGTCGCCGCGCTCCAGCGCGCGTGGGACCTCGAGAAACGCGCCGAGCGCCTTCCCCTCGCCGCGCAATTGTTCGACCGGATCGTCACCAGCCCGCATGCCGAGGACGCGCGCGAAATCCTCGCCCGCTACGTCGTGACCGGCGTGGCCGGCTCGATCGCGCACGTTCACTGGGACGAGGCGTGCCGCACGCTCGACCTCGTCCGCCGTCTCGACGCCGACGGCGCGATCACCGCGGGGGCGCTCATCGAGGCCGTCGCGCAGGAATCCGAGATGGACCTGGGCGATGCGCTCGACGAAGCGACCCAGGCCGAGCAGGCGCAGTTCTTCGCCTTCGCGGTCGGGCTGGGCGAGGCGGGCGTGTCGCTCGCGCTCGCGGCGCTCGCCGGCGCGAACAAGCCCCGCACGCGCGCGGCCGCGTGCACGGCGCTCGGTTACCTGTGCGCGGACCATCCCGAGCGGCTCGGCGACGCGGTCGGCGACCACCGTCCCGACGTCGTGAGCGGCGTGATCGCGGTGCTGGGCCAGATCGGCGGCGTCGAGGTGCTGCCGCTGCTCGGCCTCGCGGCGCAGCATCCGAACCCGCGCATTCGCCGCGAGGTCGCGAAAGCGCTGCCGAGCGTGCCCGCCTACGAGCGCGCGCACCTCGTGATCCGGATGATCGAGACCAACGATCCCCTCCTGAACGCCGAGGCGCTCAAGGTCGCGCGGCTCGAGCCGGATCCGCGCGTCGCGCGCGCGATCCTGAAGCTCGCCGAGGACGCCGCGTTCGACGACCGGCCCGAGGAGATCAAGACCGCGTGCTACCACGCGCTCGCCGAGGCCGGCGGCGACAGCGTGGTTGCCGCGCTCGAGGCGCAGGTGACGCAGGGCAACTGGTTCGCGCGCCCGAGCTGGCGGCGTTCGGCGGCCGCGTACGCGCTCGCGCGCATCGGAACCGAGGCGGCGCGCGCCGCGCTCGACCGCGGGCTCAGGCACGCGTCGGAGACCGTGCGCGCGAGCTGCCGCGACGCGCTCGAGCGGAGGGCCGCATGAGCGACATTCGCGGCCTGTCCCCCGCCGAGCGCGCCCTGCGCGAGCGCGGCGCCGAGCTCGTGCTGCGCGTGACCGCGATCCTGCGCGTCGCGCGCGCGTACAGCGTGTCGAACCAGGTGTTCAGAAACCAGATCGAGGCGCTGGTCCGCACGCTCCAGCCGCTCTTCGCGACCAGCGAGGAGGCGGTGTTCGTCGTGTTCGAGGGCGGATTGTTCCTGAACGGCGTGCGCGTGCCGACGAGCTCCGGAAATTTCCACCACGCGCGCGCGCTCACGAAGGAGCTCGAGAAGCGCGGCATCGCCGGATTCGAGACGCGCGGCGAGCCGACGGCCGACGAGTGGCAGTCCTGGTTCGAGGTGTTCCTCGACCCCGCGGCCGGCGTCGCTCACGAGTTCGTCGCCTCGGTGCAGGCGCGGAACCTCGAGCACCTGTTCGTCGCCCTGCGCGTCGCCGAGGACGAGAACGAGGGCACCGGCGTCAAGACCGCGGGCACGACCGAAGCCAAGGGCGGCGACGCCGAAGAGGCCCCGGAGAAGGCCGGTCCCAAGCAGGGCGCGAAGGGCGGCCGCGCGAACTCGGTCGTCACCGCCGCACGCGGCGCGGCGCCCAAGCGCTACTCGTCCGCATTGCTCGGGCTCCAGTCGCTCCTGACCGGCACGACCGCGCAGGACGGCGTCGCGTTGCGCCACGCGAAGCGCGTCGTCCAGCCGCTGATCGACGGCGTCGAGGAAGGCGATCCGATTGTGCTCGGCCTGGTCGGGATGCATCGCCGCGACGACTTCACCTACACGCGCATGGTCAACGCGGTGCTGATCGCGGTCACGATCGCGCAGCGCATCGGGCTCGACCGCGCGTCGATGTCGGACCTCGCGGTCGCGACGCTGCTCCAGGGCGTGGGCCGCGACGCGAACCCGGACCCGGTGCGCTGGGGCGTGCGCGGCGCGCTCCAGATCGCGCGCTACACCGCGTTCAACCGGACGACGCTGCGCTCGATGCAGGTCGCGCTCGAGTCGAACCGCCATTACGACGATCATTCGCCGCGCTCGGTGCTGTCGCAGATCGCGGCGATCGCGAACTGCTACACGCGGCTCGTGAGCGCGCGCACGCCTCAGGGAACGACCGTGACGCCCGCGCAGGCGCTCGGCATGGTGCTCGGTCCCTACGGGCACGCCTTCAGCCCGGCGCTGCGCGCGGGACTCGTGCAATCGCTCGGATTCCACCCGCCAGGCCAGTGCGTCGAGCTCGACGACGGCTACATCGCCGTCGTGGTCGCGCCGCGGCTCGAGGACCTCGACCGGCCGATCGTGAAGGTGGTCTTCGCCCCCGGCGCCCGTCCGTTCCTTCCCGGCGAAGGCTGGGAAGGCGGCCCCCTGCCCGAGGACCGCTCGATCGTGCGCGACCTGGCCGCTGAGGAAGTCCCGGAATTCGATGCGGCGTAGTTCGTCAAACTTCTGTGCGCCGGGCAACCTTCCAACCACGCCTCCCGTCCAAGCCCACGTACCCACAGGGAGGCATCCGGTGAAGCGTCTGTCCTTTGTCTTTTTCCTCGCAGCCCTCCTGCTCGCCGGCGTCGCGATCGCGGCGGTCGTCGTGCGGGCGAACGGACTCACACCCGCGATGGCGGTCGCCGCTCCCCTGTCGTCGAATTGACGGGCGCTGGCGCACGGGCTGGGTTTCAATCCCCGTGCATGTACGCGCTCCTCGTCTGCGTCCTGATCGCTTCCGCCGCCGTGGCCGCCCCGAAAGCCGAGCGCGGCCGTTCGGAAGCGCTCGCCACCATCGCGCGCCTGGGCGGAACCTTTCGCGCCGACTCGACGCGCGAAGGTGCGCCGATCGTGCGGGTCGATTTGCACTCGACCGCGGTCCAGGACTCGGACCTCGCCGCCCTGGCCGGGCTCACTTCGCTCCGGCACCTCGATCTTCGCCTCACGACGATCGGCGACTCGGGCGCGAAACGTCTCACCGGGCTCACCGAGCTGCGCTTCCTCAACCTGTTTCGCACGCGCGTGGGCGACCCGGGCATCGCCGCGTTCTACAGCTCGGCGAAAATGGAAACCCTGCTGGTCGGCGGCACGCGCATCAGCGACGAGGGCCTGTTCAGCTTCGGCGCCCTGCCCGAGCTCCGGCGGCTCAGCCTGTTCGACACGAAGATCTCGGACGTGGGGCTGACGCGCCTGACCGGCCATACCAAGCTCGAATCCGTGCTCACCACCAGGTCCAACGTGACCGCGGGCGGCCAGGCGACGCTCCAGAAGGCGCTGCCCAAGGTGCGTTTCACCGAGTAGAAACGAGGGTCCGGGCCTGATATCCTCCGCCCGTGACCCACCCGCTTCCGATCGCGACCGACATCCGCTTCCGCGACGCGCGCCTTGCGGCCGTCTGGGACCGTTTCCGGACGGGCGAGCGCATGACGCTCGCCGACGGCGTCGTCATGCTCGAGACGCCCGACGTGGTCGCGCTCGGCCGCATGGCCGATGCCTACCGGACCGCGCTCCACGGCGACAAGACTTACTTCGTGTTCAACCGCCAGCTCAACCCGACGAACAAGTGCGTGCTCGACTGCGTCTTCTGCGACTACGCGAAGAGCCCGACCGACACGCACGGGTACGAGATGGACATGGACCAGATCCTCGCGCACGGCGAAGGCGGGATCCGCGAGATCCACATGGTCGGCGGGTTGCACCCGAAGTGGAAGTACGAGCACTACCTCGACATCACGCGGCAGCTGCACGAGCGCTGGCCGGACGTCCAGATCAAGGCGTGGACCGCGGTCGAGATCGACTGGTTCACCCGCCTGTCGCGCAAGTCGGTCGAGGACGTGTTCAAGGACCTCGTCGACGCGGGGCTCAACTCGCTCCCCGGCGGCGGCGCCGAGGTGTTCTCCGAGCGCGTGCGCAAGGAGCTCTTCAAGCAGAAGATCGGAGCCGACCGCTGGCTCGAGATCCACCGCATCGCGCACCGGATGGGCATCCGCTCGAACGCGACGCTCCTCTTCGGCCATATCGAGACCTACGAGGAGCGCGTCCAGCACGTGCTCAGGCTGCGCGACCTCGAGGACGAGGCGCCCGGCTTCTTCGCCTTCATCCCGCTCGAGTTCCAGAAGGGCTACACCAACCTGGTCGAACGCCAGGCGTCGGCGCTCGAGGACCTGCGCACGATCGCGATGTCCCGCCTCGTGTGGGACAACGTGCCGCACGTCAAGTCGTACTGGGTGATGCTCGGCGAGGAGACCGCGTCGCTCGGGCTCAACTTCGGCGCGTCGGACATCGACGGCACGATCGGCGAGGAGAAGATCGCGCACGCCGCGCTCGCCGCCTCGCCTTTGGGCCTCGCCCGCGAGCGGCTGATCGACCTGATCCGCGAGGCCGGCAAGACGCCGGTCGAGCGCGACGCGCTCTACAACGTGGTCCGCGTCTACGACGAGGTGCCCGCGTGAGGACCGCGGTCGCGACGATCGCGCGCATCCCCTACCTCAACTCGGCTCCCTTCTACGCGCGCTGGGACGAGGCGCCCGGCACGACCGTCGACCTGCCGCCGCGCGCGCTGGGCGAAGAAGCCCGCGCCGGCCGCGCCGACGCCGGCCTCATGGCCGCCGCGGACTGGTTTTCGCTCGCGCCCGTGTTCGAGCGGGTCGGATCGTTCGGCATCACCTGCCGCGGCGCGGTGGGCAGCGTGCTGCTGCTTTCCAAAAAGCCTTTAAGGGACCTTTCGGGCGCGACGATCGACCTGACGCAGCACTCGATGACGTCGGTCGCGCTCACGCGCGTCCTCCTCGGCGCGCGCTACGGGCTCGACGGCGTTCGCTACGTGCGCCGTGCGATCGAAGCCGGCGAAGCCCCGCAGGGCGACGCGTGGCTCCTGATCGGCGACGCGGCGCTCGCCGCGCGCAGGGACGGGCTGCACGTCGCGGACCTCGGCGAGGAATGGCTCGCGTGGACCGGTCTCCCGTTCGTCTACGCGGTGTGGACCGTGCGCGCCTCGCTCCCCCGGGACGAGAAGGAGCGGCTCGGTGCGTTTCTCGAGGGCTCGCTTTCGGCGGGTGAATCCTCCCTGGCCGAGATCGCCCGGGACACCGCGGCGCGCCAGCCCGAGCTCGGCACCGCATTGGAGCTCGAGACCTACCTGCGCGGCTTCCGCTACCGCCTGGGCGACGACGAGGAAGCCGGGCTCGCCCGGTTCCGCGCGCTCTGGAAGGAGTACCGGCTCGATGCCTGAGACGTTCGCCCCGCCGGTCGTTCCGCGCGTCACGCCGCGCGACCTGCGCCAGGCGGTGGACGAGGGCCGCCGCCTCACGCACGACGAGGCGCTCTACGCGCTGACGGCGATGCCGCTGCTCGAGCTCGGCGACCTCGCGCAGGAGCTGCGCTTCCGGAAGGTCCCGGAGAAGCGCGTCACCTACGTGATCGACAGCAACCCGAACTACACGAACGTGTGCACCGTCGACTGCACGTTCTGCGCGTTCTACCGAAAGCCCTCGTACGTCGGCGAGGACGTCTACACGCTCTCGATCGAGCAGGTGGCGGAGCACTTCGAGACCGCGCGGAAATACGGCTGCACGACCGTGCTGCTCCAGGGCGGCTTGAACCCGGCCATCCCGTGGGACTTCTATCCCGCGCTCGTGCGCACCCTGCGCGAGCGTTTCCCGGAGATCACGCCGCACTTCTTCTCCGCGCCCGAGATCCAGCAGATGGTCGAGGTGTCGGGCCTGGACGTGCGCGGGGTCCTCTCGGCCCTGCGCGAGGCCGGGCAGGTCTCGCTCCCGGGCGGCGGCGCGGAGATCCTGTCGGAGCGCGTCCGCAAGCGCATCTCGCCCAAGAAGGGCGGCCCCGAATCCTGGCTCGAAGTGCACCGCGTCGCGCACGAGCTCGGCCTGCGCTCGACCGCGACCATGATGTACGGCCACGTCGAGACCGCCGAGGACGTGCTCGAGCACCTCGAGTCCGTGCGCACGCTGCAGGACAAGGCGCTGGGCGAAGGCAACCCGGGCTTCACCGCGTTCGTTCCCTGGTCGTACAAGCGCGACCACACCCCGCTCCAGAAGTGGGTGCCGCGCAACGCCGGCCCCGCACGCTACCTGCGCACGCTCGCGGCGTCGCGGCTGATCCTCGACAACTTCGACCACGTGCAGGCGACGTGGTTCTCCGAGGGCAAGAAGACCGGTCAGGTCTCCCTCCACTTCGGCGCGGACGACTTCGGCGGCACGCTGTTCGAGGAAAACGTCCATAAGGCGACCGGCCACGTGAACATGACCACCGTCGAGGAAACGAAGACGCTGATCCGCGAGGCGGGCTTCGAGCCCGCCCAGCGCTCGACGCTCTACGAGATCCTCGCCACGGGCTAGGGCGGAAGCCGTGCGCGGGCTACGACCGGCCTGTTCCCTGATCATTCTTGGTTCAACTCTGGTCGTCGTGGATCCCACCTATTCCGAACCACGAATCGAATTGTCGTGGAATGCATGCGATCCGGTGGAGACGGTTCACCCCGTCCTTGGGGCGGATCGTAACGCCCACCTGTTCATCTCGCTCGACGGGGTGTCGGGAACGATTACCGCAGTACTGGTTCAGATCGCGATCCATACCCAGTCGTTCGCATGCGGATGTTCAGGCGCCGATGGAGCAACCGTTCCTCCGGATTGGAGCTTCGAACCGGGTGGATGCCAGGGACCCGAACGCGTCATGTCGACGTTCGGACCGATCGATGGAGCGTGCCTGCAACCGCTCTCGGCACCATCATTCATCCGGCAGACGACATCCCGGGATACTTCATACTGCCTTCCGTCGAGCTGCGGCACAGCCCACGAAGTCGTTACGCTCGAAGCGATGGCGTCCCAATCCTGGTTCGTTTCGCCCCAAACACGATCCACGATCTGGCGAGTGGACTTCGACCTGAGTTCCAGCTGCAGCTATTCGAGCGGCGAATGTTGTCCGGCCGGCGAACCGATCTGGCTCGCGGCTACTGGGGCGGCGATTTTGGAAGGGGGCTCGAAGCTTGAACTCGCAGGATCTGAGGTCACCTACTCGGCCAATGCAGTACCCGCGACACCGACCTCTTGGGGAAGGCTCAAGGTGAACTACCGATGAAGAGTTTCCGCAAGGCGATCACGCTCCGCACGCGTCAGAAGTACGCGTACGTGAACGTCACCTCCGACGTCCAGAAGGCGATCGACGAGAGCGGCGTGAAGGAAGGCCTGTGCCTCGTCAACTCGATGCACATCACCTCGAGCATCTTCATCAACGACGACGAGTCCGGGCTCCACCAGGACTTCGCGAAGTGGCTCGAGCAGCTCGCGCCGCACGACCCCAGCCCCACCGCGTACGCCCACCACCGGACCGGCGAGGACAACGCCGACGCGCACCTCAAGCGGCAGATCATGGGCCGCGAGGTCGTGGTCGCGATCACGGGCGGCAAGCTCGACTTCGGGCCGTGGGAGCAGATCTTCTACGGCGAGTTCGACGGGCAGCGCGACAAGAAGGTCCTGATCAAGATCGTCGGGGAATAGCGTGGATCGCCGTACGAACCCCTGGCTGGTGCTCGCCGGCGTCGTGGTCGTCGTCGCCCTGATCGTCGACCTCGGCCTGTCGCTCCGCAACACGCAATCGCTGCGGCTGGACGCGAGCCGCGTCGCCCATACCTACCAGGTGCTGCTGGGCCTCGACCGCGTGGTCGCGTTCGTCCAGGAATCCGAAACCAACAAGCGCGGCTCGATCCTGACGGGAGAGCCGCGCTTCCTCGCGCGCTACCACGCCGCCGTCGCCGACGCACGCGCCCAGGTCGACACGATCGAGGTCCAGACGCGTGACAATCCCGCCCAGCAGGCACGGATCCCGGCCCTGCGCGCGCACCTCGAGGGCAAGATCCTCGAGATGGAGCGCGTGCTCGCCCTGCGCGATTCATTCGGCCTCGAGGCCGCGCGGCAGGGCGTGCTCGCGGACGCGGGCGCCGCCGAGATGGAGAGCGTCCGCACCACGGTCGAGGCGATGGCGGCCGAGGAGCGCGCGCTTCTCGCCGATCGCTCGGCGCGCTCGGACGACTCGTACCGGCGGGCGACGGTCGGCGGCCTCGTGTCGGGGGCTCTCGGGCTGTTCGCCGTCACCGCCTTCCTGCTCGTCCTCCGCCGCCACCTTGCGGATCGGCGCCGGGCCGCGGCGACGATCGCCGAGCACGGGGAGCGGCTGCGAACCACGCTCGCCAGCATCGGCGACGCCGTGATCGCGACCGATCTCGACGCCCGCGTCACCTCGCTCAACCCCGTGGCCGAGCAACTGACGGGCTGGACGGCCGCCGAGGCGGCGGGCCGCCCGCTGGCCGAGGTGTTCCGGATCGTCAACGAACGGACGCGCGAGCCGGTGGCGAACCCGGTCACGCGGGCGATCGAAACCGGCGCGATCGTCGGCCTCGCGAATCACACGCTGCTGCTCGCGCGCGACGGCCGCGAACACCCGGTCGAGGACAGCGCCGCCCCGATCCGCGGCGGGGATGGCGCCGTCCTCGGCTGCGTGCTCGTATTCCGCGACGTCTCAGGCCGCCGCGCGGCCGACCTCGCGCTCGCCGAGAGCGAGGAACGCCTGCGCCTCGCGGTGCGCGCCGCCGACGCGGCCACGTACGTCTGGCACGTGCCGACCGGCATCCTGCGCGGCGATGCCCGGCTGGCGTTCCTCTACGACCTGGACGAAGCCGAGACGGAGGGCGGCCTCCCGGTCGAGCAGGCGTTCGCGAGCGTGGCGGACGAGGATCGCGAGCGCGTCTCGCGCGACGTCATGGACGCGGTGCTGAACGCGCGCCCGTTCGAGATCGAGTACCGGATGAAGGGCCGTGACGGTCTCGTGCGCTGGCTGCGCGCGGTCGGGCGCATCGAGGTGGACGAAGGCGGCAGGCCGTTCCGCGCTTCGGGCGCCGTGCTCGACATGACCGAGCGGAAGCGCGTCGAGCAGGAGCTGTCCGACACCGACCGGCGGAAGGACGAATTCATCGCGACGCTGGCGCACGAGCTCCGCAATCCGCTCGCGCCGCTGCGCAACTGCCTCCAGATCCTCGCGGTCGCCCGCGACGGCGAGGCCGCGGCCACCGCGCGCGCGATGATGGAGCGCCAGCTCGGGCAGATGGTCGGGCTGATCGACGACCTGCTGGACCTGTCGCGCATCAGCCAGGGCAAGATCGAGCTGCGCCCGGAGCGCGTCGACCTGGGACGCCTCGTGTTCGATGCGATCGAGACCACGCGGCCCTCGATCGAGCAGGCCGGCCACGCGGTCCACCTCCAGGTGCCCGACGAGCCGATCGAGGTCGACGGCGACGTGACGCGCCTTTCGCAGGTGTTCACGAACCTGCTGACCAACGCGGCCAAGTACACCGAGCGCGGGGGCCGCATCGACGTGACCCTCGCGACCGACGGCGTCGTGACCGTGCGCGACACGGGCGTCGGCATCCCCGCAGAAATGCTGCCCCGGATCTTCGACATGTTCACGCAGGTCGACCGCTCGATCGAGCGCGCGCAAGGCGGGCTCGGCATCGGTTTGTGGCTCGTGCGGCGGCTCGTCGAGCTGCACGGCGGCACCGTCGAGGCGAAGAGCGGCGGCCCCGGCGAGGGGAGCACGTTCGTCGTGCGCCTGCCGCGCGCCACGGGGCCGGCGCCCGCCGCGACCGCCGAGCCCGCGGCCGCGCCGCCGCGCGTGGGACGGCGCATCCTCGTCGTCGACGACAACCGCGACTCGGCGACGAGCCTCGCGCTCATGCTCCAGCTGATGGGCAACGAGACGCGCACGGCGCACGACGGCGCCGAGGGCATCGAGGCCGCGGCCGCGTTCCGCCCGGACGTGATGCTGCTCGACCTGGGAATGCCGCGGCTCAACGGCTACGACGCCGCGCGCAGGATTCGGGAGCAGCCGTGGGGCCGGGACCTGGTGCTGGTCGCGCTGACGGGCTGGGGGCAGGATTCGGATCGCGCGCGTTCCCGCGCGGCGGGGTTCGACCATCACCTCGTGAAGCCGGTCGAGCCCGCGACGCTCGAGACATTGCTCGCGAGCCTCGAAGCGGGCGGTCCCGCCTGATCAGGCGGGAATCACGGCCTTGCTTTCGTCGAGCTTCCTCGTCAGGACCGCGATCCGGATGCAATACATCGCCCAGCAGATCGCCGCGGGCAGCATCGCCAGGAAGTTGACGAGCGGAACCGCGGAGAGAAGCGCGAGCCACGCCCACGCCATCCCGATCGTCTTTCCCGGAGCGGGCTCCTCGGGGATCCCGCGGCGCACGAACTCGTTGTGCAGCGACGCCGCGACCGCCGGCACGACGCGGAACGGCCAGAAGAGCCCGACCACGGGGACGAGCGAGAGCCACACGAGCCACGGCGACATCGTGCGCGACGACGGCGCGCAGCGCGCCAGCGCCCGGTGAAGGAGCACGTCGAGAAGAACGACCGGGATGAGGACGATCAAAAAAACGATCGGCAGGATCGTCAGCAGCAACGGCAGAAGCGTCTGCGGGTCGAGGTTCTCCATCGTCCTAGTCGATCACCGTCAGCTCGGGCACCGCGGGAATCACGCCCTTCGCGGCGCCGCGCTCGAAGAGGAGCCGGAGCGCCTTCCGCCCGGGCTCGCCCATGTCGACGGTGTCCTCGCTCACGTACATGCCCACGAACTTCTTGCCGAGTTCCTTGTCCAGGCCGCGCCCGAACGTGAGCGCGTACGCGATCGCGTCGTCCAGGTGCGCACGCCCGTACTCGATGGATTCTCGCAGGCCGCGGTTGATCTCGCGGCACAGATCCATCCCGAGGTCGGCGCGCACGACGTCGAGACCCAGCGGCAACGGCAGGCCGTCCGTCTCGGCCGCCCACAGCTCGCCGTAGTTGGCGATCTTGACGAGACCCATCGACGCGTAGGTCAGCTGGGCTTCGTGAATCACGACGCCCGCGTCGACTTCGCCCGCGAGAACCGCGCGCGGAATGTCGTCGAACATGACTTCGACCGGCGTGTAGCCGTCCGCGTAGATCGCGGTCAGGAGCGCGGCCGTCGTCCACGGACCCGGGATCGCGACGCGCTTGCCGCGCAGGTCCGCCAGCGTCATGGCATGCCGGGCGACCAGCACCGGCCCGTAACCGCGGCCCATCGACGCCCCGGTCGCCATGATGTGGTACGCGTCGGCGACGCGCGGGTAGGCATGCGCGGAGATCGCGGTGACCTCGAGCTCGCGCAGCGCGGCGCGGCGGTTGAGCGACTCGATGTCCTCGAGCACGTGCTCGATCCGGAAGTCGCGAATGCGGACGTGGCCGTGGGCCAGGCCGTAGAACATGAATGCATCGTCGGGATCGGGGCTGTGCCCGACTCGCAAAACCGTGGTCGTCGTCTCGGACATGAAAAAAGCCTCCCGGGAAAGGAGGCCACTCTAGCGGGATTCACTTCGCGAAGTCGGTGGAAGATGGAGTCGGCCGGGACCGTTCCCCCCGAAACAGGTCCCGGACCGGACTCCAAATGACCCGAAAGTCGGGCCATTCCGTAAGACGTCGGAGCCGCTCGGGGAGGCTCCCCCCGAAGTCCATCCCCGAAGCGGGCTCCTTTGCGCCCGCGCGAACGCGGACACTCTTGCAACACAAGCTTGTACGACAGTGTCGCATGTGAAAGCGAAATTCTGCTGGAAAATCTTTGCGGACACTGGCCTGCACTGGGTTGAAGAACGACGCTATGTCGGTCGGAAGTCCGGCGCAACCGTAAAATTCAGCGAGGGCGTTCTCCGCTCAGCATTTCTGGTCCGAACAGGTTGGCGTTCGGGGCATAGCCCCCGGCCTCGAGGAGGGCCCGGAGGACGATCCGGTGAGGTCCGTAGGCCAGGGGCGAGGGAAGCCGGGTGAGCGGGAAAAACGCGGCTTCCGAGGCGTCGTCGCCCGCCCGCAGGACCCCGCCTTCGACCACGCCCGAGAAGACGAGGAGCACCACGGGACCATCCTGCCCCCCGCCCGGGAAGGCGCCCAGGAGCCGGACCGGCCGGATCTCGAGCCCGGTCTCTTCCCTGGCCTCCCGGCGGGCCGTGCGCCACGGGTCCTCGTTGTGTTCCAGGTAGCCGGCGGGAAGCGCCCAGTGGCCGACCATGGGCGCGTAGCGGCGCTTGACCAGCAGGATCTCGCTGCCCTCGACCACCGCGACGGCGACCGCGGGGGTCGGGCGCCGCGCCTGGACGTGTCCGCACCGCGGGCAGAGGCCGCCCGGCTCGAGCGGACCGCCGCACTGCGCGCAGAAGCGGAACTCGGGACGTGGCATGTCGAGTAAGATGATCCGCGAACCCCGGAGGATGTCCAAGCCCAATGGATGAAGCCCGACTGGTCGTGCCCCATGCCGGCGGATTCCGCACGGTTGCCGTCACCCGTTTTCCGTTTCGTCTGGGCCGTCACCACGAGAACGACCTCGTCCTCGAAGAGGGCGACGTCTCGCGCCATCACGCGGAGATCGTGAAGGAGGGCGAACGTTACGTCCTCTCCGACACGAATTCGCGTTTCGGCACGTTCCTGAACGGCGCGAAGGTCGAGCGCGAGCCGCTGGTCCACGGCGACCAGATCCAGCTCGTCTCGGCCAGCCATCCCTCGCTCGAGTTCCAGCTCATCTCCGCCGAGATGTCGACCGGCAGCCACCAGATCGCGGGCGGCGAAGTGATCGGCACGATGATCGGCGGCGGCGCGAACGCGCTCGCCCGCGCGGCCGTCAGCTCCGGGGCGCCGCGCAAGCGCGGACCGATGGACCTGCTCGGCCAGGCCCTGCGCGCGATGGTCGAGGGGCGCGTGCTCGAGGAAGTGCTCGCGATCGTGGTCGATCACGCGATCGAGCTCGCGGGCGCGGACCGCGGGTTCGTCCTGCTGGCGAACGAGCAGGGTGGTCTCGACGTGCGCATGGCCCGCGGCCGCAATCGCCAGACGCTGCCCGGTCGCAATTTCGACCTGTCGCGCAGCGTGCCGCGCCGCGTGTACGAAACGGGTGCGCTGGCCTACGAGAACGACGTGCCGAGCGACCGCCACACGCAGATCGACCTCAAGATCCGCTCGATCCTGTGCGCTCCCCTGCCGCGCGTCCGCAGCGCCGAAGCCGAGACCGGCGATGCCGTCGCGCAGGAGCGCGCGAAGCTGCCGATGGGCGTGCTCTACGTCGACAGCCCGGGGCTGTCGCGTCTCGAATCGACCGAGCTGCATGCCACCTTCGAGCAGCTCGCCGCCGAAGCCGCGGTCGCGATCGAGAACGCGCGCCTCGTGCGCGATTCCGAGGAAAAGAGCCGGATGGAGCGCGAGCTCCGCGTCGCCGCGGAGATCCAGCAGGCGCTCCTGCCGCCGCGCAAGTTCGCGCAGGGCTCGATCGAGCTGGCGGGCACGACGATCCCCTGCCGCGCGATCGGCGGCGACTTCTACGAGTACATCCCGCTGACGGAAGGAACGCTCAGCTTCGCGGTGTGCGACGTCTCGGGCAAGGGGCCCGGCGCGGCGCTGCTCGCCGCGGCGATCCAGGGCATCCTGGCCGCGTCGGCCGAGGGCCGGCTCGGCCCGGCCGAGGCGATGTCGGCCCTGAACCGCACGCTCCTCAGGCGCTCGATCGACCGCCGCTTCGCGACGATCGCGTACGGGCAGCTCGACGCGAACGGCCGGTTGCGGCTGACCTGCGCCGGCCACAACCCGACCTACCTGCTCAAGGCCGACGGCGCGCTGCTCAAGCTCGACAAGGGCGGACTCATGGTCGGCATCTTCCCGGGGCTTGCGTACGACGAGGACGAGATCGTCCTCGAAGCGGGCGATCGCCTCATCCTCTATTCGGACGGCGTGACCGAAGCCGAGAACTCGACGACCGCCCAGTACGAGGAACAGCGCCTCGAGGACTGCCTGCGCGGGGCCGCCGACGCCTCGCCCGACGACGTCGTGCGCATCGTGATCGATTCGGTGCGCACGTTCGCCGACGGGTACGCCCAGGCCGACGACATCACCGTGCTGGTCGTGCGCTACCTCGGAGCCGCCTGACCTCTGCGCATGCCCTGAAAGCCGAGGCGCGGCGGCTCGGCTTCGCGGGCTGCGGGATCGCGCGGCTCGACGTCGACGATCCCCAGGCGGCCCTCGGCGCAGCGCACTACCGCGCGTGGCTCGCGCGCGGCGAGCACGGCACGATGGACTGGCTCACCCGCATGGTGGAGGAGCGCAGCCATCCGCGCACGCTCTGGCCCGCGGCGCGCACGCTGGTCGCCGTCGCCTGGAACTACCACGTTCCCTCCGAACCCTCCGGCGTGTTCGCCCGCTACGCGCGGGGCCGCGATTATCACCGCGCGGTCGCTTCGCGCCTGCGCGCCCTGGCGCGTTTCGCCCGCACGGAGCTTGCTTGCGAAGCCCGCATCTCGGTCGACACCGGGCCGTTCCTCGAGCGCACCTGGGCGGAGCGCGCGGGACTCGGCTTCCTCGGCAAGCACGCGCACCTGATCCATCGCGAGAGCGGCAACTGGGCGATGCTCGGCGAGCTCGTGCTCGATGTCGCGCTCGAGCCCGACGCGCCCCTCGAGCGGCGTTGCGGCACGTGCACGCGCTGCATGACCGCGTGTCCGACGGGGGCGATCCGCGCGCCCTACGACGTCGACGCGCGGCTCTGCATCTCCTACCTGACGATTGAGCTCCGCGCATCGATCCCGCCCGAGCTGAGGCCCCTGATCGGGACGCGCGTCTTCGGCTGCGACGACTGCCTCGACGTGTGTCCGTGGAACCGCTTTGCGCAGGAGGCGAAGAGCGACGAGGTGCGGGCGCGACCCGGGCTGCTCACGACGCCGCTGGCCGACTGGCTCTCGCTCTCCGCGGAGGAATTCGCGCGTCGTTTCGAGGGAACGGCGGTGCTGCGCGCGGGGCGGGACGGATTCCTGCGCAACGTGTGCGTTGCGCTCGGGAACCGCGGGCTCGCGGAGGACGTGCCCGCACTTGAGCGCGCGCTTGCCGATCCTTCGCCGCTCGTGCGGGAGCATGCGGCGTGGGCGCTCGAGCAGATCGGCCCGTAGCTACCAGAGTCCCGTCGCCACCAGTTGCCCGCCGCGCCGCGCGAGCACGTTGGTCCGCCGGCACGACGGACACACGGTCGAGATCGATCCGTCCGGCATCCGCTGCGCGTCGACGGTGCCTGGCGCCGCGGCCGAGGCCGGAAGGAACCCGCCGCCGCAGCCCAGGCAGTCGAGCTGGATGACGACCTGCTCGAGCTCGCCGGTCGCGGCCGCGCGCTCGCCCGAGCGGGCGAACGCCCACTGCTGCACCAGCAGGTCCACGGGGAGCTGTCCGCTCTGCCGCATGGACTGGCACGACTGACAGAGCGGCAGCGTGTAGTCCTCGTCGAAGCCCGACAGGACGAGGACGTAGGGGCTGTCGCCCACGGGGGCGCTGCAGTGGTGACAGGTCACGGTTCGCGATTGTCCGGCGGCCCCCGCCCCAGTGTCAACTCACAGGTGTCCCCGCTGCTTGAGCGACACGTATCCGCGCTCGGCCACGACGACGTGATCGAGCAGCTCGATGCCGAGGAGCGAACCCGCGTCCGCCAGCCGGCGCGTCACCGAGATGTCCTCGGGGGACGGCTCGGGATCGCCGCTCGGATGGTTGTGGGCGACAATCACCCCGGCCGCTCCGCGCACGATCGCGGGCTCGAACACCTCGCGCGGATGGACGATCGATGCCGACAGCGATCCGACACTGACGAGGATCCGCGCGAGCAGCTGGTTGCGCGCGTTCAGGTAGAAGCCGACGAAGTGCTCGCGCCGCGCGTGGCACCATTCATAGAGCAGCGGCACGACGTCGTCGGGGCGCGACAGCTCGATGCCTGGTGCGGGCCCGATCGCGCGCCGCGCGAGCTCGAGCAGGGCCGCGAAGCGGCGCGCGTCGCGGTCGTCCTCGGCCAGCGGCGAGCCGCCGGGCGGGGCCAGGCGCACGCGCGCGTCGGCCACGCAATCCGCCAGGGGCAGGCGGGCCCAGGCCTCGAGCCGGCGGCCCTCGATCAGCCGGGCGAGCCGGAAGCGCGCGCGTCGCGGGGCGCGTGGAAGCAGCAACAGGGTGAGCAGGGAGGCGTCGTCGAGACGGTCGGGCGGGCGGAATTGTGTGGCCAAGGTAACGCTCGCGCCGGGGGCGTTGCATGCGGGGGCGGCGCCGGAATTCTATGGTAGACTAAAGCGCCTCGCAACCCGCCGCCGTCCATTCGAAAGGAGAACATCGATGCACGTCCGACCGCGCGCCGGCCTGTTCCTGCTTGCGCTCTGCCTTGCCGTTTCTGCGTCTGCCCCCGCGTTCGCGGCACGCGTCAGCGGCATCGGGCTCATCGATTACAAGCGGAAGACCCCGTTCAAGGTCGGCGAATGGGTGCGCTACAAGGTCGAAGTCGCGAACAGCAACGGGCGCGAGGCGGTGAACTACCAGGAGATCCGCATCGTCGGCGACGAGACGTTCCGCGGCGAACCGTGCTTCTGGGTGGAAACGTGGTTCGGCCCGGACACGCTGCGCGCCATCTACGACCTCAGCCTCGTCAGCAAGGACGTGTTCAAGGACCCCGAGTCGGACCTGCGCTACTCGATCTACCTCCGCTTGATGATGCTCGACCAGGACGACGAAGGCCGCCCCGAGATGACCGAGGTTCGCCGCGCGAACAACGCGACCGACATGCCGGACCTCGCGCCGTACAAGGGCAAGGTCGACACGCTCGGCCTCGAGAAGATCGCCACGGCCAGGGGCGAGATCGAAGGCCGGCTCATCACGATGGAGCGCAAGCTGCGCAATCCCCGCGACACGCCGGACTCCACGGTCAACAAGATCACGCACGTGATGCGCAAGGTGTGGATGTCGCCGAAGGTCCCGATCACGAGCCTGGTCGCGCAGGACGAGACCGAGGACTGGCTGGTCCAGTCCTACAAGCTGGGCGAGGTCTCGACCAACGCACCCGAGGTCCCGTTCTCGTCGGAGAACCGGAAGGCCACGGTCGTCGACTGGGGCACCGGCGCCCGCAGCGCGTTGCTCGCCGGATGGCGGGCGAAGAAGGCGGAAACGGCGAGTCCCGCGACGAAGAACTAGCCGGCGTTCACGAGGGCGCGCCCGAACGCGCGCGCGTCGAAGTCGGACCAGTCGGCGATCCCCTCGCCCACTCCGACGAGCGCGATCGGCAACTTGAGATCCGACACGAGAGCCACGACGGCGCCGCCCCGCGCGGTGCCGTCGAGCTTGTTCAGGACCACGGCGTCGATCCCGATCTCCGCCTGGAACTGGCGCGCCTGCTGGAGCGTGTTCTGCCCCAGCGTGGCGTCGAGCGCGAGCAGGGTCGTGTGCGGCGCTCCCGGCAGAGCGCGCGCAATCACGCGCCGGATCTTCGCCAGCTCTTCCATCAGGTTGCTCTTGGTGTGCAGGCGTCCCGCGGTGTCGACGATCACCGTATCGATGCCGCGTGACACCGCGGCGGTCACGCCGTCGAACGCGACCGCGGCCGGGTCAGCCCCCTCCCTGGTGCGCACGAGGTCGGCGCCGGCACGGCCCGCCCAGACTTCGAGCTGGTCCGCCGCGGCGGCGCGGAACGTGTCGGCGGCGACGAGCAGGGCGGAGCGTCCCCGTGCCTTTTCCCGGGCCGCAAGCTTCCCGATCATGGTGGTCTTGCCGACGCCGTTGACGCCGACGACGAGGACGACCCAGGGCCGCGTGATCCCCGGCGGCGGCTCGAGCGGAAACGCTCCCCCGCCTTCGAGCACCTTCTCCAGTTCCTCCGCCAGCGCGCTGCGCCACTCGCCGGCGTCCTTCATGCCGCGGCGCTTCCGCAGCGCTTCGAGCAGCTGATCGGTAACCTGCGGGCCGAGGTCCGACTCGAGCAGGGCCTCTTCGAGGCGCTCCTCGGTGTCGTCGTCGAGCTTCTCCCCGACCACCTGCTCGAACGCCTGCTGGATGCGGCCGGTGACCTGTTCCTGCGTCTTCTTGAGGCCTTGCGTGAGGCGATCCCAGAGTCCCATGCGCGCAGGGTGGCAGATTTCATAGGACGGGGCCAGACTCGAGCTCATCACTGGACTCAAGTCCAGCGCGACGCGCAATGAAAAGAGGGCCCTCGTCTTGAAACGAGCGCCCTCTCATTGCGAACGAACGGAAGGCTACGTCGAGTCGCCGCCCGCGGTGACCAGCTCGGCTGCGGCAACCGTGCCGCCCTCGACGGAGACGTTCTCGAGCGCCGCCTGGCGCGTCTCCGGCGTGTCGAACCGCACCGAGACGAGCTTCGAGACGCCGGGCTCCTGCATCGTGACCCCGTAGAGCGACGCCGCCGCCTCCATCGTCTTCTTGTTGTGCGTGATCATGATGAACTGCGTCTTCTCGCTGAAGCGCTTGAGCAGCGCGACGAAGCGGTCGACGTTGGCCTCGTCGAGCGGCGCGTCGACTTCGTCCAGCAGGCAGAAGGGCGACGGCTTGATGAGGTAGATCGCGAAGAGCAGCGCGATCGCCGTCAGCGCGCGCTCGCCCGACGACAGGAGCGAGATCGACTGCAGGTTCTTGCCGCGCGGGCGGGCGAGGATGTCGATTTCGCACTCGAGCGGATCGTCGCCGATCATGCGGAGCTCGGCCGAGCCGCCGACGAACAGCGTCGCGAACGTGTCGGTAAAGTGCTTCTGCACCTCGGTGAACGTGTCGATGAAGAGCTGGCTCGCGGTCGAGTTGATCTTCTCGATCGCCTCGAGCAGCTGGTTGCGCGCGGACTGGAGGTCCGTGACCTGCGTGCTGAGGAAGTCGAAGCGCTCCTTCTTGCGCGTGTACTCCTCGAGCGCGAGCAGGTTGACCGGGCCGAGCCCCTTGAACTTCTCGCGGGCGTGTTCGAGGCGGGCGGACGCGTTCTCCGCATCCCAGGGCCCCTGCCTCTCCTCGTCCCACGGCTCCGGCACGTACTCGGTCAGCTCCACCGCGTATTCGACGCGCAGGCGCTCGAGCGTGCGATCGAGCTCGCCGCGCGCGTTCAGGCGCTGCACCTCGAGCGTGTGGACGAGCTCGGCCAGCGCGTTCGCCTCGTGACGCAGGCCGCGCAGCGACTCCTCCTCGGCCTGGACGATCTCGCGCTTGCCGAGCGTGCGCTTGCGCGCGTCGTCCGCCGTGGCGCGCGCCGAGGCTTCCGACGCGAGGAGTCCCTCGAGGGACGCCTCGGCGGTCTTCCGGCCGCCCTCGGTCTCGACCTGGCGCTCGACCGCGGCGACGCGCTCGCCTTCGCGCACGGCGCGGGTCTGCGACAGCTCGCGCGCCGACACCTCGCAGCGCGCCAGCTCCTCCTTGAGCGAGGACAGGCGCGACGTCGCCGCGTGCCATCCGCTGCGCGCTTCCTGCGCCTGGGTCGCGAGCGCCTCGCGCTGCTGCTCGAGCGTCAACACCTTCTGCTCGATCGATTGCGCCTCGCCGCTCTGCGCACTCGAGCGGCCGGTGATCTCGGCGAGCGCGGCCTCGAGCGCCTTCAGCGTTTCGGTGACCTGCGCCTCGTCGTGGGCGACGGCCATCGTCTCGTCCATGCGCGCCTTCTGCTCGGTCTCGGCCTGCGCGCGCTCGCGGGCGAGCGTCTCGATCCGTCCCTTGGAAGAGGAGGCGGCTTCACGGAGGCGAGCCAGCTCGACGCCGTGCGCGCGCGAATCCGCCTGCCACTGCTCGCGCGCCTGCGCCCACGCGGCCTTGCCCGACACCGCTTCGGCGAGCTGCGCCTCGAGCGCGGCCTTCTCGCCGGCGAGCGCCTGGATTTCGTGCTCGCGGCGGAGCAGGCCGCGATCGGCGTCCTGCGCGCGTCCCGCGGTCACGAGCCCGCGCGCGAACACGGTGCCGCGGCGCGAGACCCACGTGAACTCGGGGAACTTTTCCGACGCCTTGCGGGCATCCGCGTCCTCTTCGAGCGCGAACACGCCGGTGAGGAGCGCGGCGACGAGCGCGTCCGCGCCTTCGCGCGCCTTGACCTCGCGGGCGAGCGCGACCGCGCCGGACCACGCGCCGGCCGCGGGCAGGCGCGACGCCTGCGCCTCGGCGAGCGCCGCCGAAGCCTTGCGCGCGCGATCGAGCGCGATGAACGCGACCCGGCCCTTGTCCTGGGACTGCGACGCTTCGTCGAGCGCGGCGCCGCCTTCGAACACGACCGCCTGGAGCGACGAGCCGAGCGCGGCCGACGCGGCATCGACCCACGCAGCCGGCACGTCGAGCAGGTCCGCGACGAGCCCGAGCGCGCCCCGGGTGCGCCGCTCGGCGAGCGCGGCCTTGACCGCTTCGTCGACGCCTTCGTAGGAGCGCTTCAACTCTTCGAGCGTCGACAGGCGCGACGCGACGCCCGCGACCTGGGCACGCAACGCGGACTCGGCTTCGGCGCGCCGGGCGCCGTCGGTCTCGAGCTCGCGACCCTGCGCTTCGAGCTCGGCGAGCCGGGCCTGCGCGGCGGTCAGCGCGGTCTCGTGCGCCTCGACGTCCGCGGCGGCGGCCGTGGCGTCGGCGGCGGTCTGCTCGAGGCGGGCCGCCAGCCCCGAAAGCGCGGCTTCCGCGGCCTCGCGGCGCTCGGCCAGGTTCGACAGGCGCTCGCGCGCGCGCTCGACTTCGGCGCGCTCCTTCGATTCGGCCTGGAACAGGTCGAGCGCGAGCTGCTGCTTCGACGCCGCCTCCGCACGCGATTCCTTGAGCGAGCCCTCGATCGCCGAGAGCGCGGCCTCGCGCTCGCCCAGCGACGTCCGGAGCGAAGACTCGTCGGCCTCGAGCGCGGCCACCTGCTCCCGGAGCGAAGCCTCCTGCGCCGCGAGCTCCGTGAGGCGCGAGGTGGCGCGCGCGAGCTCGTCGTCGAGCTCCTCGATGCGGCGCGCCAGGCCCGAGCCGCGCTCGGTCAGGACGAGCGCCTCGTGCTGCGCGGACGCGCGTGCGGCCTCGCGCTCGGACAGCGCCTGCTGGGCGGCGGCGAGCGAGCGCTCCTCTTCGATCTGCTCGATCTTGAGCGACTGGAGCGCGGCGTCGCGCGTGTCGAGCTCGGTCTGCGCGGCCTCGCGGCGGACGCTCTCGGCCTGGTGCTCCTCGGCCAGCTCCTTCTCGCGCGCGATCAGGCCCTCGTGGCGCTGCGCGGACAGGCGCAGGTCGAGATCCTGGATTTCGCCGCGCAGGCGCTCGTAACGCCGCGCCTTCGCGACCTGGCGGGCCAGCGAGCCGAGCTCCTTCTCGATCTCGACCAGGAGGTCGGTCACGCGCACGAGGTCGGTCTGCGTGGCCTCGAGCTTGTTGAGCGCTTCCTTCTTCCGCTGCTTGTACTTCGTGATGCCCGACGCTTCCTCGAACAGGAAACGGCGATGACCCGTGTTGTCGGAGAGGAGGTTGTCGACCATCGAGCGCTCGATCACCGAGTAGGCGTGGCTGCCCATGCCGGTGTCGAAGAACAGGTCCTTGATGTCCTTGAGGCGCACGGTCTGCTTGTTGAGCAGGTACTCGGAGACGCCCGAGCGGTACACGCGGCGGCCGATCTCGACCGAGGTGTACTCGGTCGGCAGGATGCCCTTGTCGTTGAGCATCGTGAGCGTGACCTCGGCCATGCCGATCGGCTTGCGCCGCGCGGAGCCGTTGAAGATCACGTCGTCCATGGCGTCGCCGCGCAGCTGCTTGGCGGACTGCTCACCCATGACCCAGCGGATGGCGTCCGAGATGTTCGTCTTGCCGCAGCCGTTCGGGCCGACGACGGCCGTGATGCCGTTGCCGAACGAGACGTCGGTCGCGTCGACGAAGGACTTGAACCCGTGCAGTTCGAGCTTGGTGAGGAACAAGGCTCCGCTCCTTGTTATGTGCGATCGGCCCCGAGGACCTCGCCCACGATGCGGGCGATCTCCGCGGGGTCTTCCATGAGGAGCGTCCGCGCGTCGAGCAGTACGCGGTCGTCCTGGATACGAGCGATGATCGGTGGGCGTCCCAGCCGGAGGAGTCGTTCCAGCACCGCTGCGGAACGGCCCTTTGCCTCGAGCGCCACGGCAAACGTAGGGAGCGACGCGCCCGGAAGGGCGCCGCCGCCGACCTCGCTCGCCTGGGGGACCACCGTCGCCACGAGCCCGTTCGATGAGCTCAAAAGCGCGTCCCGGAGCCGCTCGGCCTGGCTTTGAATCGCGTTCGCCGGGGCCGCGAGCAGGGCGAGCGCAGGAATCTGCCCGCGCGCCTGTTCGAGGTCGGCGTACGCCGCCAGGGTCGCCTCCAGGGCCGCGACCGTGAGCTTGTCGATCCGCAGGGCCCGCGCGAGAGGATCGCGCTTCAGAGCGGCGATCCGATCGCGTCGGCCCACGACGAGCCCGGCTTGAGGTCCCCCCAGCAACTTGTCGCCCGAGAATGTAACGAGATCGGCCCCGCCATACAAGCTTTCGGACACGGTCGGCTCGTGTTCGAGCCCGATCGTTCGGGTGTCGAACAACGCACCCGATCCCACATCCTCGACGAACGCGACACCGGACTCGCGCGCGAGCGCCGCGATCGCCTCGCGCTCGGGCCGCTCGCTGAAACCAACCAGACGGAAGTTGCTCGGATGAACCCGGAGGAGCAGCGCGACTTCGGGCGTGAGCGCGCGCCTGTAGTCCTCGATGCGAGTGCGATTCGTGGTCCCGACTTCGACCAGCGTTGCCCCCGCCTTGCGGAGGATCTCGGGCAGGCGGAACGAGCCGCCGATCTCGACCAGCTCGCCCCGCGAGACGACGACCTTCCGCCCCTGCGCGAGTGCCGACACGACGAGCAGCAAGGCCGCCGCCCCGTTGTTGACGACCAGGGCGGCCTCGGCTCCGGTCAGGCGCGTGAGCCAGGCCTCGACGCCGATCGCCCGGTGGCTGCGCTCGCCTGAGGCCACGTCGTACTCGAGCGCGAGGTAGCCCCGGGCGGCCCGTTCGACCGCATTTCGGGCGGCATCTGAAAGGGGAGCCCGGCCCAGGTTCGTGTGGAGGACGACCCCGGTCGCGTTGATCACCCGCTCCTGGAGCGGGTCGGCGAGCTTCCGGGCCCGCGCCCGGGCGGCCTCGGCCAGCTGCCCCGGGGCGGCGGCGACGCGCGCGGGATCGGCCTCGAGGGCGGCGCGTTCCTCGGCCAGGACGAGCCGGGCGGCCTCGACCCGGAGCGGCCTCGGCGGGGCCCCGGGGCCGTCGTCGCCCACGAGGACCTCGACCGCCGGGAGGGCCCGAAAGCGGGAGTCATTCATGGGCCCGAAGATAGCCTACGGCAGCGGTTTGCGCGACGCCTGCTCAAGCCCGGCCCCGGGCGGCCGATAAGGGGGACATGAGCCTCTTCGGTCGCAAGGATCCGTTCGCCGACGCCCGGGCGTTTCGCGCCGCGGGGACCGTCTCGGCCGAGCATCTGGCGCACGAGCTGCGCAACGCCCAGCTCTTCCTGCTCTTCGAGGGCGAGGCGTTGTCGCTCCACCCGCTCGCGGTGTCGACGCCCGACGGCTACGACGTTCTCTGCGCGTTCACGTCCGCCGAGCAAGCGGACGAGCACCAGCGCACCCGCCCCGCCTGCAAGGCGGCCGTCGCAGTCGAAGCGTCGTGGCTGCTCGCGACCGTTCCCGACGGATGCGGAATCGTGATCGATGCGGGGACGCCGGGATGCCGCTGGCTCGAGCCCGACTCGGTCGGCTGGCTGCGCGAGGAAATTCGCCGGGCCGCATAGACCGTTCGCGGCTGCACGGTTCACCTCGCCATTGCCGCTCCTCCTCCTCGCGATCGCGAAGCGCAATCGGGACTTGCTCCGGGTGGCGCAATCGTAGTTTCTTGATGCCTCCCCCTCCCGGAGGCGCCTTGGCGACGAAACCCGATCCGGCCCTGACCGATCTTTTCCTGCGCCTCAAGAAGGTGCTCGAGCCCTACGCGAAGTACATGGTCGTCAAGCACGACGGCCCCGGCATCTACTACCTCGAGAGCGCGCCCGTCCCCAAGTACGGCACCGAGGTGTTCTTCGGCGCGGTCCAGGCGCAGAAGCGCCAGGTGAGCTTTCACCTCCTGCCCCTGCACGTCTTTCCCGAGCTCGTCGAGGGCCTCTCGCCGGAGCTCAAGAAGCGCCTGCGCGGGACCTCACGATTCGCGTTCACCACGGTCGACGCGGCCACGCTGCGCGAGCTCGCCGCCGTGACGAAACGCGGGTACCAGGGCTACCGCCGGGGCGGTGTCTTCGCCGCATGAAGACCGCCGGCTACTCGGGAACGCCGCTCCCGAAAAAGCTGGGAGTGAAGGAGGGCACGCGTGTCGCGTTGCTCGGTGCGCCCCCCGCTTTTGCCCTCGACGGCTTGCCCGAGGGCGCGGTCGTCCGGCGCGGTGCGCGTAGTGCAGCCGATCTCTCGCTTTGGTTCGTTCGCTCCCGTGCGGAACTCCTCAAGGGCGTGCGCGCGATGAAACCGCGCTCGGCGAACAGCGGGCTCTGGATCGTGTGGGCGAAGAAGACCTCTCCCCTGTTCGCCGGCGTCACCGAGAACGATGTGCGCGACGCGGCGCTTGCGGCCGGGATGGTCGACTTCAAGGTGTGCGCGGTCGACGAAGACTGGTCGGGCCTGCGCTTCAACCTGCGCTCGTGATCATCGAGATCGCTCGCCCCGCCGACGCCGACGCGCTTGCGGCGCTCGCGGGACAACTCGGGTATCCTTCCTCGGCCGCGCAGATCACGGGCCGCCTGGCCGGGTTCGACAAGGACCATCGTGTCTGGGTCGCCCGCGAAGGAGACGCGGTTCTCGGCTGGATTCACACGTACGTCGCGCGCTACCTGGTCATGGAGCCGTTCGTCGAGATCGGCGGGCTGGTCGTCGACACCGGCGCGCGCGGCCAGGGCGTCGGTCCGCGCCTGATCGAGGAAGCGTGCGCGTGGGCGCGGTCGCTCGGCTGCGACCGGGTCGGCGTGCACTCGAACGTGGTGCGCGAGGACGCGCACCGTTTCTACGAACGCGAAGGCTTCGAGCTCGAGAAGCGCCAGGGCGTCTTCATGCGGAGGATTTCGTGATGTGGGGTCGCCGATTCGCCGCGCTCGCGATCGCCTTCGTGGTCGCGCCGCTGACGTTCCTCCTGTTGTCGATGTTCTCGGGATGGGGCGTGGTCCTCATGCTGTTCTTCCTGTTCGGCTTCGTTCCCGCCGCGCTCGCGGCGACCTTGCTGGTCGCACTTCCGGGACTGGCGGTGCTCGACCTTCTCCGGCTGCGCGGCGTGATTTCAGGCGCCGTGCTCGGAACGCTCGTCGGCCTCGCGATCGCGTATCTCATCCCGTGGTTTCAACGGCGGGACATGTGGCACATGTTCGAGCCGGGCTGGGTGTACGGGCTGAGCCTGGCCCTCGCGCTGTTCGGGACGTTCGTCTATGGATCCTTCTACCGCTGGTTCGAGGAGCGTTCACGATGAAACGGACCCTCGCGCTGATCGCCGCGCTCGTCCTCTGCACGCTGCCGATCCTCCTGATCGCGCTCCTCCTCGGGATCAAGTCGATCTTCGGCGGCTTCCTGTTCGGGACCTGGCTCGCGCTCCTCATCGGCGGCGGCGTGCTGCTCTTCGTCGTCGTGCTGCCCGCGCTCCGGTGGATCGACCGCATGAAGGCGAACGGCGGACTCGTGGCGATCGGCCTCGTGCTCGGCATCGGCGTCCTGATCGGCGGAGTGCTCGCGCTCTGGCATCACGCGCAGGGCGCGCAGCTCTTCTGGACGTTCGCGCTGTCGATCGGGGCCGCCGCAGGCGTGGCGTACGTGTATCGCATGTTCACCCGGCCGAAGGCGCCGACGACGACGTGAGCACCTACTACGAGATCGAGATCTTCACCGACACGCCGGGCCACGGCAATCCGGCGGGCGTCGTCGTCGCGGACGGGCCCGTTCCGGACGAGGACCAGCGCGCGTGGTCCGAGCGCGTGCGGAAGCCGGGCAACGGGTTCGTCTGGCCCGCAGGCGCGAAGTGGCATGCACGGTTCCACACGCCCGGCCGCGAGGTCGGGCTCTCGGGCCACACGTCTCTCGCATGCGCACACGCCGTCATGCCGCCCGGGGCGAAGCGCGTGACGCTCCTTTCCCGCACCGCCGAGCTCGAGTTCGAGCAGGACGACGAGGCCCACTGGCTCACGCTGCCGCGCCCGCGGGTCGAGCGCGACGACGTGCCGCTCGCCCGCGTCGCGCACGCGCTGCGCCTCGAGTCGGACGAACTGGTGCACGCGGTCGGCGCGGTGAGGACGAACGACGGCGACCTCCTCCTCATGCTCGCGCCCGAAGTCGACATTCTCGCCATCAAGCCCGACATGGAGGCGCTCGCCGCGCTCGGCAACGAGCTCGGCAACCGCGGCTTCTGCGTCTTCACGCAGACAGTGAAGGATCCCGGCTCGACGGTGCAGAGCCGCTTCTTCGGCCCGCACCTGGGCCTCGCGGAAGACGTCGCGACCGGCTCCGTGCACGGCCCGCTGATCCTCCACCTGTGGGAGCTCGGCCGCGTGCGCGCGGCGCGTCCCGTGATGCGGTTCGTCGGCGAGCAGGGCGACGCGCTCGGCCGCCCCTGCCGGCTTCGCGTCGAGATGACGACCGACGACGGCGCGCTGGTCAAGATGCGCGTCGGCGGCGCGGTCGTGACCGTGTCGGAACAGCCGGCATGATCGCGGTTGCGGTGACGCTGTTCCTCGTGATGGATCCGCTCGGGAACATTCCCGCGTTTGCGGCCGCACTCAAGCAGGTGCCGATCGAGCGCCGCCAGGCCGTGCTCGTGCGCGAGCTCCTGATCGCCCTGCTCGTCCTCGTCGCCTGCCTCCTGGTGGGGCGGCCGCTCCTTGCGTGGCTGCACCTCGAGCCGGCGTCGATCTCGATCGCGGGCGGCATCGTGCTGTTCCTGATCGCACTGCGGATGATCTTCCCGGCGGAAGGCGCGGGATTGGGCGAAGGCGTCGAAGGCGAGCCGTTCATCGTGCCGCTCGCGGTGCCGTTGCTCGCGGGACCGTCCGCGCTGTCGACCTTGTTGTTGCTCGCGCAGACCCAGCCGGGGAGGCTGGGGACGTGGCTCACCGCGCTGCTGCTCGCGTGGGCGGCGTCGGCGGTGATCCTGCTCGCGAGCCCGTTGCTCGAGCGCCTGCTCAAGCGGCGTGGGTTGCTCGCGCTCGAGCGCGTCATGGGCATGCTGCTGGTCATGATCGCCGTCCAGCTCTTCCTGGACGGTCTTGCGCAGCGCTCGATTCAGCCGCCCAGGTAGGCTTCCTTCACTGCGGGATTGGCGAGCAGGTTCGCGCCCGTGTCGGACAGCGTCACGTGGCCGGTCTCGAGCACGTAGCCGCGATGCGCGATGTGGAGCGCCTGGTTCGCGTTCTGCTCGACCAGGAGGATCGTGGTTCCCTCGCGGTTGATCTCGACGATCGTCGCGAAGATGTCGCGCACCAGCAGGGGCGCGAGCCCAAGAGAAGGCTCGTCGAGCAGCAGGAGCCGGGGCCGCGACATGAGCGCGCGCGCGATTGCGAGCATCTGCTGCTCGCCGCCGGACAGCGTTCCCGAGGCCTGCTTCCGGCGCTCCTTGAGACGCGGAAAGATCCCGAACATCCGCTCCATGTCGTTCGCGACCGCCGAGTCCTTGCGCAGGTAGGCGCCGAGCACCAGGTTGTCCTCGACCTTTCCAGCACAGTGGGATCCGAAGCTTGGAATTCACGTGACTTGAAGTCGCG